>Ga0222717_10000333_pt1 | contig 40956 bp, 4 predicted proteins | sample C33_18DmetaG_FD_165053 | JGI IMG/M metagenome (GOLD analysis project Ga0222717, IMG submission 165053) | Estuarine water microbial communities from San Francisco Bay, California, United States - C33_18D | ecosystem: Environmental > Aquatic > Marine > Unclassified | place: USA: California... | reverse complement strand
AAAACACGGAACCATCATGCGTCTGCGCATGGTAAACATAGATGGCACTTGCCTCTGCATTGCAACTCCGTTCGAGATTTTGCACCCCCGCTTGCTTCGCGGGAAATGCGACCCCACACTCCGTCGCCGCAAAGCCGCGGGCCTCCTCCGTGGCCCAAACTGAGCCATAGGCAAGGAGTTCACCACTCGCCATAATTTGACCACCCACGTCGCGATCGTGCATTCCAACCTGCCATGACGACCACGTAACGTCTGTCACGTAAACATCACTTCCAAAGCCAAGACCGTACCAGTTGGCGTTCGTACCACCGGTGGATTGCGCGTGTATTTTGGTGGCCAAGTCATTGTCATATAAGTGTGTGTATTCGTAAGTATCGTAGCCGTCGGCACATGGTGCGTTTGCACAGCCGTAAAGCGCCTGACCGCTAACTGTGCACGTGAGCGTTCCATCGCGGCATAATGCCGTGAGGTCCACCGGGGCATCGCACGTGAATGGTGCTTCTGTCGTCGGCACCACACTTGTCGAAGTATTTTGCAAGTCAGCCGACGTTGCATAAGAATTAAGGTCACCGTCAAAAGTGTACCAGCGACTGTCGGCCCCTGTTGGCACCGAGTCCTCGTATCGCGCCAATTGGTGGATTGCAAGCCCGAGCACGGCTCGCGACAGGGCCCGCGCCGCAATGAAGGCTGGGCCTATGAGGCCGGCGAACCCGTCCGTTGCTGTATTCGTGCTTTCTGGACCCCCCAACCTGACGCGATAGCCCGGTGCAAGGATTCCACTGTTAGACACTGCAGTCGGACCAAAGACCTTGACCTCTCCAACGCCCACGTACGCGTTGAAAAATCGCACCGTCAAATACCTGCCCTCACCATTGCAAGCAACAACCTGCACCGATGAAGGCGTACCCTGGAAATCGTGACACTTGTGTTCCTCGTGCATCGAAAAGGCTTCACTATCCGTCAATTTTTGGCCACACAAATACACGTCAAAGTCGTCGGCCCTCGCGATAAGACTTGCTGAATTCACAGGATTAAAGTCGCGGAACCAAATCTTAATGTATTCTACAGACTTTGTCTCACCAAGGTCAATCTGCAGCCACTCACTGGTGCCGTCGTCCGAAACCCACGACTCGCCCTCTCCTCGTACATTTGTGGACACGCCATCCGTGACTTTGGCGGATGGAAACGCACTCGTGCACGGAGCGCATAGACTGCTCACCGTCACTGCACACCCCACATCTCCGTCTGCTGCTCCACACCGTGCCAAGTTGACCCTGCTTTCTCTCGGGCCGTAGATTTTTGCTTCGGCCACCGCGACCAGCGGAGTATAAAACCTGAAGATGACATACCGTCCAAAGCCTTGGCAATTTACATTTTCGTAAAGGTTTACGCTTCCAGGGTGCTCATAGCACATTGTGTTTGGTGATGCAAGCAACGCCGACTTGTCACCGATCCAAACTTCAAAGTCATCCGCTCGGTGCAAAACAGTTTCGCTAAGGTAGCTAAACCATATTTCAATATTGTGCACATTCTTGGTCTCGCCGAGGTCAATCTGCATGTACTCCGGGTCGGTATTGGCATACCAAACCCCGTTGTTCCAATCCGTATCGTCGTTGTTGACGTTGGTAACGGTTCCAGCATTGTGAGACGTTTTCGCAGTAACTGTGCAAGGGGTTGTTGCTTGGACTCCGCACGCACGAGCGAGGTTAAGGCTGGTGTCCGCTTCTGTAGCAGTGTCTAAGTCGAAAGAAGAAGGCGGATATGGCCCGAACACTTCAAACTCCAAAAAGTGCAGGATCTTGTTGCTTCCGGGTATTACCACAAACACATATTGTCCATTTCCAACACAATCTGCGTCGATTTCACGACCTGCCGCCGTGGCTTCAAAGCTGACACCTGAAGAGCACCGTGTGTTGCCGGAACCATCGTATGTGGTGGCGTCACCAATCCACACTTCAAATCCTTGCAGCTTACTCCAGCAACAATCTTCGCGATTCCATAATTTTACTCGTAATATGGATTGCGTTTTTCCAAAATCTAATCGCCACCACGGGTTGCTCTCACCATTGCCACCGTTGTAAAACGTGTGCACAAAGCCGTAACCGGTATTCACTCCATCACTGCCAAGATTGCTGGTGTCCGCAGAGTTGCTTCCATAAAGGCTAGATTGACTCGTGGCACATCCTGCTTCTCCGGCGGCTGCTCCACACCGTGCGAGGTTTACACTGAGGTCGGGCTGTGGTGCTGGTTTAGCGATCGGGCCGTACACTTCAAGCTCGGCAACACCGACCGTGTCTGCAAAAAAATTGAGAATGACATACCGTCCAGATCCTTGACAATCCACAGTTTCCACGGCTTCCGCTTCACCAACGTGTTGATAGCAGCGCACATTCGGAGATGAAAGCGTTTGGCTTGTGTCGCCAATCCATGCCTCAAAATTGTTTGCCCGGTCCAAAACAAGTTCCGAGTTTGCGCGGAATGATATTGTCAGACGCAAAACGTCCACACTTGCACCAAGATCCACCTGCACCCAATGACTGTTTGTACCATCACTCGCTGCAACCCATGCACTATTCAAGAAATCAGTGTCCGCATCCGTTACCGAAGCCAAGGTCGACGCTGTGCTATGCTGACTCTTCGCACTCGGTGTACAAGCTTGCGCGCCATCTCCGCACATGCGCGCCAGGTTCTTCGTCATGTCGGGCAGTGATGCAGACTCAGGACCTGTAGGATTGTCGAACCACGTGCAATCTCCTACCACAATTCCCTCATGTAAAAAGTTGCCATTTGAGTCTGGAGCGTACAGCAATGTTCCGTTGCTCGAAGTTGTTAGCGCGTAAATACCCAAGCCCACACTCGTATCCTCGTTTGGCGCGTATGCTACGGGCATGGCGTCCTGGCGCTTCAAACTCCACTCGCGTGTACAATCCACGGTCGCAATGGGCGAGGTGGTCAAGTGCACCCGCGAAGAGAGGCAGATATCTGCAGTTGTTTCCTGCAGCTTGATGACGTCGCCGGGTGATACAGAAAAGCAAGCCGTCACCTGATTGTCACCGCTTGCTTGCCCGATTGTAGTCCAGGAGCTCTCTCCGTCGGTCGAGTGTAGAATGTCAATGGTGTTTGCCGAGTGGCAATTGGCCGTGTATACCAAGGCATGCGTATAATGTGGGGGTACCGTAAATTTCATGTATCCCACGGCACTGCCCTTCCACGTTTCGTGGGTCGTGTACCCCACGGAGGCACCGGTGTATGTAGCGGGTAACACGCCACTCAAATCTTTCTGAATCAGTGGATCAGCGCTAAAGTAAGCATCGAACGCGGAACCTGTAGTGATATCCGAAAACTGCCAGATTTTATCTTCAAGCACAGTTGCTTGTCCGAGCGGGCAACTTGCGGTGATGCCGCTATTTGCACTGCCAAGACTCAGCACGATTTGGTCGGACGACCCACCCGTGCTCAGGGCGATCAGGTCGCCGGTGAGGCCTGTGGCGCTCGGGCGCGCGAGCACAACGGCGGTGAAGCCGCTGCTAATGTCAAGCGTGTGTTGTGTCGTGGATTCGTAGGTCACGTGTTGACCGGCTGTCAACGTATAGGTTTGCAGCGAGGCATCAAAGCTGGGGCACGCAGCACTTGCACACGTCTTTTCCATGTCGTCAAGTAGGTTTGGCAACTTGGTCACTTTGATCGTTTCAGGAGACGCTTCAGCCTCAGTCGTGTTCGATGGGCTTGGGTAATCCGGATAGACAACTGCGGTTTCACATATATTTTTATTAATAAAAGTCGAAATAGTAGAGGCGTAGATAAACAACACACTAGGCAGATCATTGCATACCTGAAACGCCGACTTGTGTGCATGTGTTGTTCTGCAAATCATATCCCGTCGAGCACGGATACTCAGAAATTACACGAATGTCATCTTTTGACATCGAGAGGTCATAGAATATGCGGAGGTCATCCACGTCGGTTTTTGAAAAGTCGAGGTAACCCCCTATGGTGAGATTGGATACATCAAAAAGCGCGTCGAGGCATTCGCCATCGACATGCAGCTTTGCAGAACCTTGCGCACTGGTGGGATCATGCACGAGTGCCAAGTGCGTCCAAGCGCCTGGGCTTGCCATTTGTGCCTGCACGAGATCGGTTTGGGTGCCAGTGTTGGCATAAAGCAACACACCGGTCGTATTTGCATGCCCGCGAACCCACATGGTAAGCGTCCATGCGTAAGACCAGTCAAAAGTAGTCGCGACAGGGACCTGCAAATGCAAGGGCAGTGTTGCGCCCGCGCCTGATGGACAGTCAGACTCGACTGAATTTGTATTCGCATAATTTTGACTCCAAGCAAGATTACAATTCTCTGTTGATATTGTATTTGCAGTCAGATGAACACGAGAGGATAAGCAAATAACACCCGCTGGATCTTCCTTAATGTAAATATGATCTCCTTCTTGTACATCAAAACACTGAGTAAAATAATCCAAGTTATTTGTAACATAGTGCAACCGTACATCATTGTGCCATAATTCAACCTTGTGTCCGGAGTAACAGCTGACAACATGTACCAGTGCCCGGTGATAACCAGGTGGCACCGTATAGTCAATGGTGCCCTTTTGACCACTTGTATAAATTCCACCATAGCCAAATCTGTTCACATCACTTGAAACACAATCACGTTCGGTAAAATACGCTTGCACTTCTGTAACGGATGTCAAACTGGTCAGGTCATAAACGATGTCCTTAGGAACTACGCTGATGCTTCCGACCTCCAGTGCATACAGCCTCGCCCGTGGTGCGGATGTATACACTGCTTCACTCCCAGAAGGCTCGAGCGTTGCCGGTGCGACCGCGGTGGCATCGGGATTGTGGTGACTTTTGAGATCAGCATCAAATGTAAACCAGCGATCGCTTGGACCCACGGGGTGCATGCCGGAATACTGCGCCGTTTTTTGGATGGCTGCCGTGACTTCGTTTGCCGCGAGTGCGCGGGGAATCACTATGGGCTTTGAAACATGGCCTTGAAACGTATTTGAGGTAGATGTTTTACACACGAGGTCTTGTGCTGCAGGCATACTGGCTTGTTGGTCGCTGATCCAAAAATGCGACACTTGCATGTACGAGGAATACAAATCGCGCTGGTCTCCCGTGTATCGACCACCGCCAATTTCAATCGTCCACGGTCCCGGGCCGCGAAAGAATGTGCCTTGTAGTGTTTGGGAACCTCCTGTACCGTCATCGTAACGCCAGTCCATTTTTACACTATCCACTCCATTGTCATACACCAATATTGAAATCCATTCACCATCAATGACATTTACTGCACTGGATACTGTGGCATTCTGCCACAAATAAAATAAACCGGTATTAGCAGTTGCTCCAGAACGATAAAATTGAAAGACTTCCTGTCCATTGGCATTGCTGACAAATAGCCATATTTCACTTGACCGCGTCAATTGCACAACGCGGTAGCGCATGAAAATTGTAGTTTGTGTATGAGCAGTGGGGACAATATTATCAAACTTCATGATCGTGTTGTCACACCCCTGCCCGGCGCAAATGCTACTTCCAGATACCCAAAAATTACCTTGCGTATCATAATCACTCACACCACTGTGTGCATTTGATCCGGAGTCGATGATGCCGCATTGTAAAATAGAATTCCAAACCTCATCCTCTATGATACCATTTTTGCAATAACACAAAAACTTACTTTCTCCGTCAAACACATTTGTGGTCGTTGCACCAGACCCGTCCCAATAATAGCACTTTTGAGTTATGACATTTTGATAAGGACTTTCCGCAACAGGTTCAAACGATGTACAACCAGAACCACGTGCCTCCGCAACAAAAGTTTCCATCGAAGAAGGCGAATGCACAGAATGCAACTTCAACGGATCCGCGACCAAACCCAGCGATTCACACTTGTCATCGCATGTCTGCAGACACGGCGTCTCTAGACAATTGTTCGCAACGTAACCACTGGTCAGGTACCAGCCTTCCAACACGCCTGATTTTCCACCGAGTACCACGTCAAACGCGGCAGAAACAGCTTTCCTTGCGGCGTACACCTGAATCTCACAGATCGTAAGCCCATCTGCGGCATTACGCATCACCGTGACGTAACGCGCGTTTTGGGCACATGGCACCATAGCCACGTAATTTGTGGTAATCCCAGGCTCTGGTACATTCACAGCGCACTTTGTGTTTTGCATGTAATCTGCATTATTTCCAGCATATAGGTCAAAGTTTCCAATCTTGAGGTCGTTATTCGCCGCAAACACAAAGACAACGCCGACGTCCTGGGACGCGCCGAGGTCAATGGTGACGTGCGGATTCGCCTCGCGCGTCTCGTAGCACAGCGACTCGAGCACGTGTGATGTTCCAATGTCGTTGTCAACAATCGTGCTGAGTTCATTTTGCGCATAATACGGGGCGGTGCCCGTGACCACACACCCGGGCAGACCTTCTGCGGCCCCGCACCGACCGTAGTTGGTGTTCGTGTCTGGGTCGGTGCTTGACGGTGAGAAGCCTTCACATCCAGAAATTGCGAATCCTTCGTTATCGAAGTGTCCGTTTTCGTCTACTGCATATAGTCGCGTGTCAGAGTCCGAGGCCACGATAGCGTATGCGTCTAAATTATACAAATAATCGATTTCATTATTGTGTGTAGAATCCCGGACGAATATGTTTATACCAGGACAAGTGCGAGCATTGTTAACGTCATTGAAATTGTTTTCTATATACATTGTTCCAGCACTCAAACTCTTAGAAGAAATGAAAATGTGAGGATCATTGGTTACTGCTGATCTAAAATACATGTGAGCAACAGTGTCAGTATTGTAAGAATTTAAAAGTGTTATTGTGCCCATCGCTTCGATAACAGAAAGCTCTGATTTTGAAAAGTGCATCCATTCAGATTTATCCTCCGTTGCAATTAAATATTCATCAAAAAACCCAAAAGGTTTTGTCCATTCTTCGCCATTAACCTGATCAGAATATGCTTGTCCAGATCCTGCATCTGTGCCTTTAAGGTTGTCTTGTCCTGAATACCATGCACCACCAGCAGGAATATGGCGCACAAAACGCCATCCCGAAAGACTTTTAGGTACACTCGGTAATAAATTGCGACAAGATATAAAATCTGCATCATAAGGCGAACATCTTGCGAATGGAGACAGAGTAATTGCGGGCACGGTGTTAAAAAATCTGATGCGCATTTTCCAGTCCACGATTCCACGATCTTCCACAATGTACACAACCTGACCTGCTTTGAAATTTGGTTTTGTAAGTGTCACCGTGACATACTCAGGATCTGTAGTCTGGCCCGCTGGCCTGCCAAAACTTGTTGCCACGGGCGTCAGAAAGTCGAATTGGGAGGCTTCGGCCGTTGGATTTGCTTGATCAAGCTTGTACATGTACACATTAGATCCTAAACAGCACACATGCAAATCCCATGTTCGAAAGACGACTTCCATCGAATCGTAACCGTCTGGGATTTCAAATCGCATCCAGCCCTCGAGTGTTTTTGGATTTTCTGTCCTACCTCCAAGATGGTGCCACAAGCCAAAATAATCATTTGGTAATGGACCATCAGGAGGGTTATTAAAGTTAAAATCAAAGTTCAGTAGTTCGCTTTCTGCCTTGGCTACCCAATCGGGCATTGTACTAATGCCTGTCCGAAAATCAATATCAAGTTGAGCAGCATTAGCTCCTTGATGTGCAGGTATCACAATTGGAGAACCATGCGAGTGCGGACACTCCAACGTCAAGACTCCAGCCTCCACACCAACCTTAATCACCACATCGCCTGCATCTGTAAGCACCGACACCAGGTTTCCATCTTGCGAGGCCACGCTGGTCCCCGCGCGAAAGAGTACGGAAACTCCTTGGCTGTAATCGAACTCCGCATCTGGTGACGGCAGTTTCACGACCGAATTTGTTGCTAGATTATACGCCTGCACCGAATTATCATACATGACACACAAACTCGAATTTCCAGACAAGCCTGTGCACAAGGCCGGATCCACAATGCTTTCATCGTAATTGCACGTCCACGTGCAACACGGTTTATATGTTGAAAGCCCGGAATTTGTGCCTGTAGCATATACATAATTCGTCTCGTGAAGCCCATTCCATAAACTAGAATAGCATCCGCCAATGTATCCATCCCACCCGGGCGACAATCGACACGATGTGCCGAGATACGGGTCGGTCTGGTCTGTATTCTGTCGGCAACCATCCCACTTGCCACTGGTGATCTGCTGGCTGTATTGGTAACACCCCGCCAAGGTGCAGGCACCGGTGACTTGGTTCGCGTATTCGGGCGCGCAGAAGTTTATCGAGGGGCTCGATATTATCGGCGTACCACTCAGATGGACGCTCGCAAGCGATGGGGCGTTGGCCGTCGCCGAGTCGCGGACGAAAACACACATCGCGGCCCCGTCGGGTGCCATAGGGTTGCCAGTCGACCACCAATATCCACCTTCAAAATAAAACATATCGGTCATATCATGCTTTTTGATTTGAGGCTCATACGATTGTGAGGCTCTGTATCTTAAATTAAAAGTCTGACTGCCATCAGGTTTTTGCAAATTTGTGGACATGCCAAGTGCAGTCTTTTCAATGTATGTATCTCCTGTGTTGACATGTGATACTACATCATTGGCTGTTGTCCAAATCCACTCGGTCAAATCACATTTTCCAATCACTAACTGGTCAAAGGTGCCAAAGGCCACGCTCCAGTGTGCTTCATTTCCATCAAAGACATTTGCGTCGCCGTACTCGGAGCACCCGTTCGGTTTCCACAACGATCGGGTCACCGTGCCCGGAGCATATGGGTGCGCACTGTCCAGTGTCACGGAGGTTTCGTCGCGACTCGTGCACACACCTCCGTTGCCTTGCAAATTGTCATCCACCGGGTGCCAAAACACGGCATACTGCGGCATATACCGCACGAGCCGCCAGCCACAGACGCCGGTCTCGGGCACGGGCGTGCGGATTTTGCCGTCGTTATAGAGGGTCGTGTCGTCCTCGCACACGGTCACCGTGTTTGCCGCACACGTTGGCTCACCGATTTCCAGCGCCTCGGCGTGTCCGACGACCAAATCCGCGTCGTTGGGCTCCACTATGACCACTTCTTCAACGGTATTCGTGTCCCCGCGCTTGATCTGTGGTGCCCTGAGCACCGCCTTCACAGAGCGCAGTCCCCGCTTGCGTAGTTGCTGGTTGAGCCGAGTTTGGCTCAGGCCTTGTGCCACCTGCGTCGGGGCCTTGCCCACGCGCACCTTAATCTTGAAATCCACCTGGATGCCGGTGCTGAGTAACCGGCGTCGCGCAGTGGAGCTTTCAATATTCGTGATCGTAACGTCCTCGCTTGCAACCCCCGTGCTTTCGGCCACGCCGTCGACAAAATTGGCTTGCGCCGCTTCGTCGAATTCCTCCACTGTGTAAGACAATTCCACTGCCATCTCCACCGAGTCGTCAGGTGCGGTGCACTCGGCCGAGCCCACGGAACTTGTGTAACTCGTCGGACACGCCAGGCACACCGTCCCGTTTCCGTCTTGGTAGGTGTTGTTGGGGCAGAGCAGAACGTTGTCCCCGTTTGCGTTGACTTCGTAGCCGGCTGGGGCGCGGCACAGGCCGGGGCACTTTGTAGTGTCAGTAGAACCCGAAGCACCTTTGTGTAAGTAATATCGCACAGGACGGAAATCAGTAGTTGTGGTGGTGCTCGAGCTGTAAATATCTGTAAGTGAGGAAGGATTCGTCGAATGAAGTAGCCAATGATTTACCAAATAATCTGCTTTTGAAATTGGACTTATCTGCATCTGCCAAGCTGTAGTCCAGCCCCAATTAATCAACGACAACATGAAGTTTGACAAACCAACCGGCGAAAATGTTCTCGCATAAAATGGCCATGTGTTTTCATAGTGCTGGCGGTCATTCACAGTTATACCATCGTTGTCTTCCGTCCATCCATATGAAATAACTTCCACAAAATGTAACCGGTTGTTTTCATCGTTGGAATTCGGATGTTGCACTGACGATGTTGTGAAAATATACCGATCCAACCGATCACTTGACGTCGAATAGTCAACATAGCAAGAACCAGAATCTGCAATGTCTTGTACCATATTTTGATACTGTTGATTTTCAGCCATGTCAAGAATTGCCTGTTGCTCCGTGTACACGTTGCCAAATCCTGAACCCGCCAAACTCGATGCTGAGCTTTTGATATCTTGAAGTCTCTCGGTTGAACACTCGGTCAAGTCGGCGATCAATAACTGCCACAAGGCCTCTGCACGCGGCTTGAATCCTGCATTGTGCCTTGCCATGTCCTTATTGCCATAAGTCCAATGTTGCCAGAGGTCATCATCATATGAGAACCCGAGGTCGGAACCGATCCCACCGACCCACTGTAATCGATGAATGCTGCTCCACGCATCGTCACCTGTACCCAACCGTCCAATGACACCATCAAAAAAAGGTTCAGATGCTCCACACTTGGTCACACATTCAAAGCATTCCGTCTGGTTGGCCCTGTCGTTGAATTTCCCCGCCTCGCACTGATTACACACGGTTGTATCCGCAGAGTCTGCCACAAAGCCCTGATTGCACACACAGTCGTTGACCGAGTCGCTGCCCGGGAGGCTGTTGCTGTTCGCGGGGCACGTGCCCTCGCAACTTAATGTGTCACTGTTCTGGTTTTTGTACTTTCCCACCTCACATGCTGAGCAACCTCCAGTACCCTCAAGACAAGATAGCCCCCTTGGATCAGGTGTAATAGGATATATATAGTCACCTGCTTTCAATCCTTTTTGACCCGGATCTAAACGGAAAGCATACATGCATTTGGCGGCATCCGCACAATCATGCCAATCTCCCGCAGTTGTTGCCCATGTTTTAATGTTTCGAGACGTCATCTCAAATCGACTATCCACTGCCCACTGCCATATGCTTGCACTACCCACTGCATCCGACACACATGCGTACATTGACTGTTCAGTCGATGCATCCCAAATATTTCCGTGATTCCAACTCCCACCTGTCCACGCGTGATACTTGTCACACCAGACTCGTACTCCGCCTTCCGGTGGACAATAATTTGCATGATAACCAGCCTTACACACACACGCGTCAACCGAAATCGACGCCTGGAACGACGTTTCGTGCTCTGCACACGACACGCAACCACGTGGAACAAATGCATCTTTGATATAACAATCCCTTGTCGTCGTGTCATAGGTAGTTCCTGGCATCGGGCCATATCGGAAATGACACAATCCACCCACGAAATCATATCCAAAACCAGCGCAATCTGCATATTCATTGCAATACTCTTCGCAACTTTCTGGTGAGCCTGGAACGTTTACTTTTTTGACATTATTTTCGTCATAAAAACTACCAGATCCTCTACAGTCTTGTAGCTCATTGCGCGTGTATCCTGTAATAAACTTTCCGTACTCGGACTGATACGAGTCCACAGCACAGTCTACACACATGTTTCCATCGCCGAGGAAGGCTTGACCCGGCGCACAGACACACGCGTCGAGGCTTGCGCTTGCGGTTTGAGCAGTGGTGAAAGTGCTCGGGCAACTTGTGCACGCGGACGCATCTGAGACTTCAGCCTTGTAGGTGCCGACGGGACACGCGACGCACTCACTGTTGTTGCGAAAGTATCCGGCCATGCACTTGCAGTCGGCCTCGGTGAGTGATCCCGTCGGTGAAGTGGAAAAATCTGGGCATGTTGTGCATTGGGCATTGACGTCATCTGATTTGTACGTGCCCTCGGGGCATTCCGCGCAAAACGTTGACTCGTCCTCTAAAAACTTTTGAGCCCAGATCTTGTACTTGCTGTCGCGCATCTCGGGGTGAAACGGGAATGTAAGTCCGTAATCATTTATTTCCTCTTTATTCTTCTGAATCATGTATACCGGAATCGAACTTTGCCAGCTTTCACCAACGGGTAATTCAAAGTGATAATATGTGTAGTAGTTGTAACCTCTGTCCTGTACCTCTGGCAGCCACCCTATGCGATAACCTTCGTGCCAAGAATGCCGTGGCATGTACATTGGATTTGTCGAACATCGAAGATTCCATTCCCGTCTACAATAAACAGGGGAAGTTGCAGAAACAATACCATTTTTTTGATCATACCATGTGGTACATGGCAAATTGAGCGGCTTCTTTGTATGATCCACAACGTCATCGGCATAGAGACACGGAGGCCAAGTTGGAGTCGCCGAGGGCCAATCGTTATAACACAATTGATTTTCGCCATAATACAACGAAACTAAATGGCAAAGTTGACCAAAGAGGTGTGCTCGAAGATAACAGCCATAGCACCACGAATTGTGATTTGCACCAAAAACATGATACATACCACCTGCGTATGTTGGCAGATTTCGATACCATCCAAACAACGGATTTGTGTCAGCAATGGAATCACACTGAGCATCTGTGTATGCGGTTGCTGGCCATTCTCGAACTGTTCCCCATCTGATTTTTTCTGATCTCGCCACGAAATTCTTGCATGCGTATTGCTCCATGGATGCTGGTATTTCCGGATAAAACCTGGCATTACACCGGCAATCCGTTACGCTCGTTGAACCGATAAACGACGACGAATTCGACCGACATGTGGTGCACTCGGTATTTTTGGATGCAACATCTTGATACGTGTTGTTTTGGCACAAAACACAGGCACTCCCATCCACCAGCATGCGTTTACCCTGTGGACACAAGCACAAATCGCGGCTCGTAGTTGCCAACTCCGTTGTGATAAACGTGGCATCACACTGCACACACGGCACATTTCCTCGCACTTCCTTGTACGTATTGAGCCGGCACTGTACGCACTCTTCGCCGACAAGATAATACCCCGGGTTGCACAAGCACGGCCCGAGCGCCGCGCGCCCGGGATCGGACACGCTGTTGGCCTGGCACGGGCGGCAGGTGATATTGTGCGTGGTGTTGCACACGGTCTGCACCTGGGCGTTGGCGGCGCACGTCCCGCACTGCACGCACTCGAGTTGAGTATAGTGGTCCATTTCCAAGGTTTTGAAAAAGCCGGGCATGCACGCGACGCATGAGGCGGGGTGCTCGAGGAGCCGGCGCGTCGCGGAGGCGGGTATGCTGAGAAGCCGGCGGCGACTCGATGATGTTGCTGACTCACGCACAAAGTAGATGTTCGTGCTCGGTAGCCACTGGGGGTGTGCACTATCCCACACCTGGTTACTGGCGATGGAAACCTCGGTGGTACCTTCCGCATAGGACTGTCCACCGACTGATGTTTTCATTTTGTAATTACCGTGCGCGGGATAGTCTCCAATCTCAACAAATGCGCCAGTAAAGTCCGACACTGGCACCCAGACGTCCTTGGTCGTAGGAATTACCGCTGGATTGATCAAATTGTTATTCGAGGTATCGCCGTTCAGATTGGAAATGAGCTCCGCCCGTGTCGGAAGGCGCCCACCAGCGTTTGCAGCATCTTGTGTGTATGCATCCCAGGACTTTGCACCGGCAGTCGGTAGCAAACCAAATCCGTCTTGCAAAAGTGCTGTGTGCATGTAAAAAATCATCTGCAAAGGTGCATAAACGCCTTCGTGCACAGTATTACTTGGTTGCCACGCACCATCAGCAAAATCTTCCGTTCCAGTCGGTGTAACCATCTTGTAGTTTGAATGTGGGTGGTGCTGATGATCACCGATTTCAACCCATGCACCGGCGACATCAGAAACTGCTATCCACATGTCCCTTGTGCTGGCAACCAGACCAGAATTTATCAAGTGATTCATCGAAGTATCGCCGTTGAGATTGCTGACTACTTCAGCTCTCGTCGGCAGGCGACCACCAGCATCCGCCGCAATTTGAGCTTGATCGTCCCATGACCCGTATGCAGAAATGGGCAAAAGGGCAAAAATTGTCACTGGCCCCATCTTAACCACCAAATCGTATCCGATGATACCGCCGTTGAGCTCGGACACTCGAAGCATGGGGGCCCCTGTGTACGTGCCGGTGATGGTCTTGGTTTCCCCGGCGGCGGCGGTTGCGAGCACAGCGCCATCAAGTTTTACCTCAACACTGCCCATGCTCCAGGGATTGCCAAACGTAATCTCGTAAGAGCCGTAGTCATCAGACAGTGTAAACTCGACGAATCCGACGTCGTTCGAGGCCTTCCAAAACCCAGCGTATGTCGCGACATCTGCGTCCGACAAATCATGTGTACCACCCAAGCCGGTGACAAACTGCCGCAGACTGGCAAGGTCAGGGTGCTCGGAAAAGTTGTACGAGAGGTCTTGCGGCGTCGTGGGTGTCGTCGTGCACGGGGTCGGAGTGCTCGGCGGTGGGGCGGTCAGAGAGTCGCGCACAAAGACGCACATACCCCCGTCGTCGTCAATGCGACCCAAACTCGGATGTGAGTTGGAATAATGGAAATTTGCCTCGGCATACACGAAGGGTGCAGGATTCTCATATGACACGTCGATGGTATCTGCACCAATGAGGGGGTCTTCACTATTGGTGCTAAATCGATTACACCATTTAACACCGGTGGAATGGACTGTGTTCGAGACGGAGGATGCCAGCACGGTGCGCTCGCCGCAGCCCCCGGCGTCGGTTTGCACCGGGGTAATTTCAGAGCGCACCCAGACGTCCATGCCACACGAGCCGACGGCGTACTCGTCGAAATCCAGATATCCCAGGTTGTACTTCCAAAAACCAGCACAGCCGTGTGAGCAACTATACCCACCATCGCAGGTCGCTGGTGAGCTTTGGCGAATCGGGAAACATGTCACGACCCCACTTCCCATGTGGTTGATAACATGAAATCCGATGCATTCTCCATCAGCAGCCATTTCTGCACACTTTTGTTTGCAGTAATCGATGTCCACATGACTACCTGTCATACGCCACCCCAATGTATTATGCAGATCCCAACCTTCAATATTATACTTCGTGCCAATTTCAGGAGTGTAATATAAATTCGTATTTGGACACCATTGACCGCTGTCCGATTTATACATTGTTCCGTAGTAGCTTTGTTGGAAGGTGTAAAGCTGTGGATCCGTCCAATCTGGCGTACTCACATCACGAGCGGTGCCAAACTCTACGCTCCAAGCGTTGTCCGAGTGAAACGCCGTGCCATACATTTCGGTACCCTGGAGATTATCGGTGGCCGGGTGCCACTCGGTGGCCGTGGGCGGGAGGTAGCGCACAAGGCGCCACCCCGTGACTCCAGTCTTGGCAACGGCTTGTTTTTGTGCATTGTCCAAAAAAGTGCCTTGCGCATCGGTCAGCTTGACATAAAAGTCCAAATTTTGCGAGCTCGCATGGGACATGCACGAGACGGCAGTGCTACCCGAGGACAACTGGCAATCGCCAGGGGCATAGTCCGTGGCCGTGCCGCCGTTGTAATTGTACATTTCAAACCCAACACAGGTCGGTTCATTGTCACACAATGCCTCGCACTCGGCCACCGTCTTGGAGGCGTGCTTGATGATATTGTCCCCAAACACAAAGGCACATGGGATGTGCCCGTATTTTGGCGGAGGTGTTGATCCTGGCGTGCAATCAGTCGTATCTTCTGTCACCACCAGATCAGCCGCCCGCTTGAGACGCCACCCGGGACGATTTCCCGGTTTGAACGTGGGCAACGGCGCAAAGTTTTTCTCGATCATCTTGGCCTTGAGATTTTCGACGGTCAACTTTTGCGTCTTGACAACCTCTGCAATTAACGGTTCGACTTGAATCTCGGTCTTGACATCGATTCCGGTGCTCAAAAGCATGCGGCGGCGCCCCGTGGATTCTTCAATACTGACAATCGTCACGTCGTCTGGGGGCACCTCTGCGGCTTCCGCAACGGACTCGGTGTACACTTGCTGCGCCGCGCTGTCGAATTCTGCCACCGTCGTATCCAAGGTCACGGTCATTTGAACTACGGCTTCGGCGCCGTCTTGGAAAGTTGCATCTTCATAGCCCGTGGTGCAAACACAATGGGCTTGCCCGATATGGCTGTCGGTGGCCATGTTTTCTGCACACAGAACACAAAGGGCCTCGCCTGCATCGTGCGAAAAGTGGTCTACCGAACAAGGGCGGCAATACTTATTTCCCGTGTAATTTTTGAAGCGACCCGCGGCACAGTTACTACACTGGGTGTCATACACGAGATCCGGTTGAAGTCCGCGTAAAATAAAAGTGTCGCCATCCGCAAAGACCCCGTTCGAGTTTTGAAAGGCATTGTCGATGGACAAGTGATATTGATTTTCTTGTAACACCTGGTATATACCGCTGGCACTTGGGATGAAGGCAACCAACCCGTATCCAGGCTCGAGCACGGAGCTCAGTGTAAGAGAACAGCTCAACACATCATACCAGCAGACAAACACAAGAACTTCTTCTTTTGTCTCGGCATGTTCCGCCCACGACACCACGCATTGCAGAGGATTGCAGGTAGCGGATATGCCCCAGATGTCGTAAATGTTCATAATACCTTCCTTTGTATATCCATCATATTCCATAGGATCTGCGCAGGTTCGTGCCTTGGCACAGTTGCCGCTTCCGTATGCAATATTATTCCAACGCACCACGTTTTCCGCGGTCTTTGTTGTTTCTGCATCGTCCCACAGGGCCTCGTAACACCTTTGGCTCTGCGCGGCATTGCAGGCGGGTACGCGACAGGCTCCATGGGCCTTGACTTGCTCAAGCGCCCGACGGTGGCATGCGTGCTCAAGAATGTCCTTGCCATCGTTGGGCACATGAAGAGCATTCAATTGTTCGGTGTTTGTTCCAGCACCACACCCCGTTTCCGTAAACAGCTGCAGATCCAAAATCGTGGCCTCTGTGCACACGTCCGAGTCGTGGTGGAATTTTGTGTAATTTGTAATGGCATACCACCGATCGCGCACTTGCTCGCGGCTTGCGTCTGGAAGCACATCGAAACCGTACAGCTGCGATGTGAACTGCCAATGCGAGCTGATCAAGGGCGTTTGTGTCAGGAAGGTGAACGAAAACTCGTGTGGAAACACGGTGTGATTTCCAGGCGGTGCTGGTCCAAGACTCGGCTCGAACGTTGCGAGACATTTGCAGTCCCCAACGTCGTCGGATTCTGCTGGGGCAACACTATTCGGCTTACACGCTGTGCAGGTGTTGTCCGTGTTGTATCCAATTTTGTATGTATTTTCCGGGCATGATGCACATGTAAACACGCCTTCACTGGTAACTGTCGCCTCTTGACCAGGCTTACACGTACAGGCGCTATCACTGGTAGCACCCATTTCTTCTGTGCTTTGAGTACTCGGACACGCCGTGCATGCTTGAGCACCAACCTTTGACTTGAAATACCCATGTGCACATGCAGTGCACCGAGGCAACGCGTCCCAATACAAAACCTCCGCATACACACTTTGAGTTGCGCTGGTCACAGTAGTAGCACCGAGTCCAAAAAAGTCGAGCACATTGGCATCACACCCATGTTGTTCATAATAGCTTTCTCCAATCGCGCCTCCTCTGTACTTGCCCACTTGGATCGCATCCATCCCAATGCTGTTTGTATCCGATACATAAATCCATGTTTCTTTCAAAAACAATAATTGATCCCCAATTTCCCTCAAATATTCCAACATTTCATCCTTTGTCGGCAGTCGTGCTCCATTCGCTAAAGCCTGGTCACGAGCATCCCTCCATCCATGCACACCATCCTCATCCGTGGTAAATTTAAAGACAATAGGATCCACGTATGATTGCACTGTGCTGTTGGCACTCGATTGTGGTGCCATGTAATAGCGCATCAGAACAGCTTCCGGCGACAATTCTTCACAATCAATCTTATACGTGAAAAATGAGTTGCCTCCACTCACACCCCACAGCATATTTTCCGGCCTAATACAACCACTGCGGCTGCATCGATTTGATGTCCAGTAATACACATACCCCCAGTTGAATCCTCGATTTTCGCCTGGATCCCGACTGCCTGTATCCTCCAGGAAATCGGATAAATCAGAGTATGTTCCATGCCTTGGGTCCTGATTTGTCGGTGTAAGTGAGAGGAGGTTGTATTCATCTGCGGCGTCGTCATCATCTGGAGGGATCAACAAGATAACATTGATGAAAAGAAAGTCCATGAGCACTGAAGGTGCTTTTCCTTTTTGCAAAAAGGGTGCCATCGCACAGAGAATAAATTTGCCATTGGTATTGTGCACATAACACGCCCCATTATTCTTTAAATCCTGCGCTATCATTGTGTAATTTTCATTCTGTGTATATATCACACTTTCACCGCGGCCGTACATTGTGTGCGACCGCAATGATGCACCCCATGCTTTCAGAACGGCATCATCACACGGACCACGTGTGTTCGCCTCCATAATCGCATACCACGCTGCCGCCGTATTTTGTAACTCTGGTTTCTCACTGATTTTATACCCTACGCCACCACCTCCAACGGTACCTGCTGAATAAGTGCCCCACGATCCGTGATTCGTATTGGCACGAGTGATCTGCGGTGCTCCTAAACCACTGTAAAATGCAAGCTTGTATTCCCGGTCGTTTTGACCATTCCAATGCATCACACCTTCAAAAAATCCCGTCTTGGCAGGTGCGACTGTGACGTCCTTATTCAGAGCCTTGAAAATTTTTCCTTCTACTTGCACTTCGCACAATCCTAACCAGACGTCAAACTCTGAGATTTCGTTCGGCTGTATGCTTACATATCGACCTTCGGCAATACACTCAATTTCAGCTAAACCACTTGTTGAAACATGAACGCCGCCTTCAATTATCTCCATGTCTTGAAATACCGATTCATGACGGACATTTCCAACTCCAGAATATCCAACGCCTGTGAATCCATTGGGGGCACAAATTGGATTTTGTTCCAGATCGCTCCAAGTTGCATGCTCCGGATTATTACCTACACGTATTGTTAAACCATACTGATTCATTGAATCCAGTAGCAAACTGCCAATGGTATACCTTCCAGGGGTAGGGTATCCTTTAGGCCCATAAATCGTGATGCGCTCAATGGCTCTCGATTCGCCTAAATCCACCCACCAATAGTTGTCCTTTTGTTGTAAGATCATACAACCAGGATCAGGTACATTTGCGTTGCGTGCGTCAAATTGTAAATCGCTTTGATCTGTGATCAGACCGTCAACGGCCTTGTCTGTATCACAAAAATCACATTGCAACACAGTTGAAACGCTTCCACCTTCTGTGAGGCATGCGCTATTACCATCACTTCCACACATACGTGCGTAATTTAAATACACTGGAGCCAGCAACGCCTCACGCGCTTCTGCGCCTGCCACACAGACGCATTCGTTGCCGACCTTGACTTGATGCGCGGGGCAGCGTTTGCACACTGTGTTATGGGTGGCGTTGCATGGGGACAGTTGCACTTGGTCGTCGGTACACACAAGGCAATCCACGCATTCAAGTACAGTGTATACGTCCATTTCCTGGGATTTGTATTTACCGACTCGGCACGTTTCGCACGGCTGGGTAACGTCGCCATGTGTGCGCTCGTGGCCAAATACACAGGCGCAAAAGCCTTGCTCGTTTTTGGCATCGGTTGTTGATTTTGCGGGACAGGCTGTGCATGTTGGGGCAGCGGCTTGTGAGTACGTGTCGACGGGGCAAATGTCACAAATAGTGTTTGCGTTTAGACTCTGGTACTTTCCTGCTGTGCAAACTCGACATGTAACATCTGGATGTTTTCTAAGGTCCTGACTATATACGTACTTCCATGCATACTCTTCTACACCGAATGGACTTAATGTATGGGGTACATGATTACATCTGTAACCGAATTTGCAATGATCAATCCAAGTTGCCGTCAATCGAAAATCAACAGGTTGTAAGTTTGAATTCCATTCTGCATCACCCACAAGTAAAGTAAAATCGCGCCATATTGGTGGGGCAAAATTACCAGCTTGATAATTAATAACTGGTGATATTTCATCACAAGTTCTCTGGCCTCCTGTACTTGTCTCATAAGTTTCAATAAAAGAGCACGGTGAAGATATATATCCGGTGGCCCATGGCCAATGTCTTGAATTTTGGTTGAAAGCGCTAGGCTTTGCCATAAAATCTCCACTCACATCATTCAATAACCGTGAATTATCAACAATTGCTGGATTCAAATGTAATTCGTAACCTGGAACACATAAACACTGTGAAATATCAGTAGAACTGTACTCCGAGACAGAGTCGCTATGACAAGAAGTGCACTCAAGCCGATTTGACATCCCGGTTCCATATGTATTTGCCGGACATCCCACACAGACTGGTGGTGTTTCTGGTGGATTTCCGGGATCTTTATATTGTCCTGCGGCGCACAAACATTGGTCGGAGCTGATCGACCCAGTTTGCGTTGTAGAAAATGTCGCGGGACACGCCTCGCATGCCACGTTGCCCACCACATCCTTGTAAAAGTCCTTGGCACACGCGGTGCAAATGTACGTATTCTCACCAGGCGTGAATCCAGGGTTACATTCACACAAATTATCCGCATTCTCGGTCATGGTCTCCGGACACGTTGCCAAGTGCTCGTGGCCCCATATTTCCCAATTGCCAATGGCGAGGGTGAGCGCGTTTGCATGCACCTTGGTCACAGACATGGCAAAAATGTGATAGGTCTGCCAGCTCGGATCGTCGGGCACGAGCACCTGCGCGGCCGCGTACAAATTGCCGGTGCCAACCTGGTATGTCACAATGGAAATCGTAGTTTGGAGAATCTTTGTCCACGCAAGACTCGAGGAATTATACCCCCAAAATGTGACGTCTTTGGGCGCGTGCTTTGCCGTATCGCGCTCATAGTTGAGGGTGCGGATGACAAAGCGCGTGGGCTTGATGGGAGCCGGTAGTTGAATGGCAATCCAGTCGCCGTACACGTCATCGGCGAGGGTTTGTGCCCCTACGTATGCGCCAGTGGCGTCATACTGATTCGGCGCCCACAACGCCTCGCTGTGCTTGGCATTACCACCCACCGGCGTCGTTTCGGAGATGAAACGGGGGCTTGAAAAGGCGTTGTATGGACCAGTGGCAGTTTCCACAGTGCTACTCGTGGACGAATAGGCCACGGCATATAGCCCGATCCCATAATTTTCCGAGGATTGCGTCGCCGTGTAAACTTCGGGGCTGACATTGTCTTCGGGCACGATGACGTGGGCGCGGATGTACGGAGCCGGAAAGAGTTGCTCAGAGCTCCAGTGCGACAACGTCTGTGTCCACGGGGTTGGCACCCATCGGCAGTCGCCGTCGGCAAACACGAGGGGTTCGCGACATTGACACTCACTTTGCCCAGTCTGACTATTGGTGCCCAGCGAGGTCGCAGCGGGACATGGGGTGCATTCTGTGGCACCACCGACACTAAACGTGTCCACGGGGCATGCAAGACAGTCGCCATGGGCCGTGTCAGATTTGTAGAAACCCGCAGCACATGGTGTGCACGGTGTGTTGACGTCGTCGGCATAGTCATACGAAAATATTTCCCTTGGATCAACGCATGAGAATATTTGCGCACGATCACTTTGTGAAATGCTTCCACAATGGCTGTCGAGTGCACCGGAAACACCAAAAAGAACACACTGTGCAGGGGCATCTTCAGGCCATGCGTTACCATACGAGTAGCCACCGGTACAGCCAGCAGTTTGTTCACAATTGAGGATACATTCGGCTCTAGTGAAGGCTTGACTGTACACAAGTGCCCTGTTGTAATTTGCACAATTCCCATGTGTGTTTGTAATTTCACATTCCTTCAACAAAGCCAACTCGGGAGTCGTCGCCACAGCCGAGGTCTCTCCGTCTGTAGTTTCCACAACAAATTTCACAACCTGCGCATTTCGCCAGTGCGTGCCGATCGGAAGCTGAAACTCATATTTTTGGTCGCCACTGTTTTTGGGAGCGCACGTGTCGCTCGACTGACACGGAGATACGGAAAAGTCGTGGGGTTTCTGGTTCAAGTATTCGGTGGCACTTACACAATTGCCATCATTTCCCGACTTTAAAATTAGGGTAGCTTCAACGGACGTGTCCGGTAAATCCCAGCCTTTCCGATCACCACCACCAACGACAGAGGCATCGTCGAGACTCCGCCATCTGCATTCATTTGCCTCTAAATCCCGCCAATCCTGACGCAATTTAGATGTAGTTTGGTAGATTCTTATCATTAATTGATAGTAATTATTTTTCCAACCCGAAGTTTGATCAAGGTATACAACAGCTGGTAACTTTTGTGTGTTTCCGTCTATCGTATACTCAACTGCCATCCACAAGCATGAATGCACTGACGAATCACTGGTGCTGTATAATACATTGTCAGCATTTGAAGCGCAGGGTGTGCTTGACAACTCTTCCGCGATTTCCGATAACGACTTCAAATAGTATTCATAACTTGCCCTCTCAGCACTGTAACATGGAGTAGTCACATACGATTGCAATTCGGTCATGACTGCAATGGATTTGGGTTTATTTTGATATTTATCATAGTATCCAGGTACCTGTTCCCAAGTAGAAGCTTGTGCAATTTCATTTTCGGGTGCAAGAACATTCCCGAATACGTTGGAATGTTCAGCTTTCCATCGTGTAAAGTGAAAAGTTTTGATGATGTCTGGACTACATGCATCCGGTGGACATGTTTCCCAGCACGGGGAGTCAGTGAAACAATTTGACGAAATCCCGTAATAGGCCTGTGTAAATGTGCAAATACCACTCCCGGTTTTTGCATTGTCCCATGCGTGTGAGAATTGTGAGTCAACACCGAGATACTGCGTGTCGAATATATTTTGTGCCTGATCCTCCGTTAATTGCAAACTGAAACCCGAGCTACACTGGCAATGTCGTTGACCAGCATTGTTTCCATCTCGCACAGCGTTTGCACGGCAGGACGTGCACGATGACACATTGTTGTAGCCAATCTTAAACTCGTTTTCAAAACAGTCAATACATTGCCCCGAAGCCGACATGTACGAGTTTGGTGGGCACAGGCACTTATTTGCATCGACAACTTGCGTTGCCTCGGTCACTTGGTTGTATGGGCACGGCGTGCAGGATTGATACCCGGTAGCCTCTTTGTACGTATTTACTGGGCACGGCGTACAGATTGCCGCGTCTTCTTCACCTTCGACCACCAATACTCCATCGTTGAAGAAACCAGGCTCACAGGGATCAACACAAGGCCTCTCTTCCTGACGTGCAATATACACGGTATCCGTGTTTTGAACGCCATTTGCACTGGGTGCAGGGGTTTGGACTGGTTCGGTGGAATCCTCGTTTTGGGCATTGCGCCTTTTTTCCAGACGCCTTACAAACTTTTCACGCACACGCTTGATTTTTGATTCCGGGTCTGCACCGCTGCCCGCGGTCTCGTCCTCGCCTTCCTCGTCAACGGCGACGTTGGAAACCTGAATGGTTTCATATGCAACCTCTGAATCAATCTGTCCAAACGCATACGCTCCACTCTGCATTTTTGCATCTGCATTATCGGCATAGATTCCCGGATACCGCCGGGTCTTGCCATAATCCTTACACACGAGACCTCCTTGACCCTGCGTGCACGAATCTCTACCGCGTAAATAACCAAGCGTCGTGTCGAACACGGGCGAAACGGCGGCATTCCTCTGCGCATCGGAGCGGGGGTCTTTATCGTGAAGCGTAAACTGGGTGCCGGGAAGAAGCTGGAGTTCGGTATCCCACGAGCTCTGCCACGCCTCAGACGCATGTGTGCTATACTGCGCATATGCCTGTGCTTCGTTACAAGCGTGTGAGACACAAGCATACGACTCACCCAGCATGAAGTACGTGTACACGTAAAACGATGCCTTTATCGTAGGGTTGATGATAGGCTGCCAGGACACGGTTGCATCGTACATGTGCGGCGCGTCGGGATTTTCGATGCTGTTCAAGGGGTCGCAGCCGCTGAGCCACCAGCGTTCGTAAAAGCACGACTGGCAGCATTCGTCGGTACCGGAGAGATCAAACACCTTTACGTCGAGGACATGGTCGTTTGCAATATTCACACTGGTGGCGTGGTCTGGATCGTTTTGGTTGACACATTTCGAGTACACATGGTCATAAGGCATGTAAGCTTCCGCGGCACGTCCGCACACAATCCACCGCCAATCCATGGTATCTGCCGTAGTTTCGAGCTCCTTCGTGGAGACAAACTGCACCATTCGAACCCTAGGGTGTGAATCACTGGCATCAAAGCGCACGGTGGGGATGCGCAGACGCAGGCGAGCAGTCAGAATATTTGTGGGCGACCACGTGCTTCCAACCACCATTTCCACAAAGCCGGGGGGAGACGGTCCCATGTACTTTGGACGAATGGTCAAAGCCAAAAATGCGAGGTGCTCCTGCAGATCCTCGCGATTTTCCCCGTCCACCGAATACGTCTGTGTTTTCAGGGGCGTGCCATAAAATTTGACGCGCGTCAAAGACTCGGGCTGTCCGTGGTAGTACAACACGTTGCGGCGCTGAAAGGTGTCACTTGTCGTGTATGTGGTGACCTGCAGCGTGTCATCTTGTGCCGAAAAGGCAATAGGCTTTAGAAATACATTGGAAAAGTCGACACCAGGACATGCAAGCCCTCTGCCCCCTTGCACAATGTTGCACAAGCGAGTGTTGTCTTGGAGCTCGGGCGCCGGGTCGCTCCACATGGCTTCCACCTGGGTGCGGTGCGACAAGGCCCCAAGCAGACTGACGTACAACAGGCCACGCCCGTAATTGTCTTCCATGGGCTGTTGTGCAATGCAACTGGACGCTGTCGTCGAGCCGGCGTTGGAAAGCGTGCCGGCAGGACAGGGAATACACGGCGTGTTTCCGATTTCCTTATAGTGGTTCATGGGACATATTTCACAGCCAGCGTCCGAAGCATCGCCAGCCGACGGTGGCATATAATACACGTTTGCAGTCGGGACCTGATCGGTCCCGTACGAGGTGGACGGTACGGTGTTGGTATCAAATGGTGTGGCCTCTGATACAAAAGTGGCATCAGGGTTGTTGGGGTCGAGGGACGGGTACGACACACCGGCTTCCAACGTGGTCATGCGATACCATGCTGGGTCCGTACCGTCGTTTCCGATCTGCACCCACGCGTTTACGGTGTCGAACACGGGAACCCACATGCTGTACGTGGTGGTACTGGCCAGTGGATTGAGCAGTAATGCAAAACCAGAATCACCGGCAAGCAATGCCACTAATTCTTCGCGGTTTGGGAGACGACCACCAGCACCCACTGCCAACGCGTTCAACTCCGCCCAGGAAAATTCTTGTGCCACTGCGAGCAATTCAGGTGTCGTTGCACCACCCGAAGTTCCGTCTTCGATGCGTGGAGTATACCCCGCCGCGCATTTGCACGCCGAAAGAGACACACTACCCACACGTTCGGTTGACTTGTCCTGTGGACAAACATGACAACGCTTTACATTGTTCAAGCTATCTTGGTAAGATTTGTACGTGCCCTTGAGGCATTTTGCACACTTGTCTGGCCGGTACTCCCAGCGCCCGGTGCCACATTCAAGGACCTCTGTACCGCCATTCCCTTCAATAGTCCAGTGCTTGGGTACCATTGTGTTGCCAACGTTGAACCACTTTGATCGGCGGTTCTCAAACGACGCTACCTGTGGGTTGACCAATGCCGTGGTGCTCCGATCGTAATTCAAAAACGAATCGTCCGATGCCTCGATTTTGATGGGCCATTCATATGTGTGTACATAAGGAAGAAGGGTGTTGGGACGAATCGGGTTGCCATAGCACAAGCAGCACACTTGCTTGGCTTCCCTGGCAACAACATCCCAAGCATCAGCAAACGCGTTCGAAGATCCCGAAAACCGGTTGCCCATGGGAGTTGCACCGCAATAGTCCCACCATTGCCAGTGATAGGAATCTTGGTCGAGACGAGTGACCTGTGGATATTGACCAGTGACCGCATCGTAAAATGGTGCCCAGTGTGAGTCCTCCATAGGTCCACGAATCGTAATGTTTGAAAGCACACTGTCGGCGACGATGGATCCATTTGCAAACTTAAAGTACCGTTCTTTGCACGAGACCCAACCCGTCACGGGTTCACCGCGCACCGTAAACTCGTGATCAATACCAAGGAGCGCAGTCACCTCCCGTTCCCATCTGGTCTTATCTTGGCATCCCGGCGACTCACTGGCCTTGAGCGTGCGGCGATCGACGGTAATGATTTCGTCCATCGACTCGATCACAGGAATGTCCTCTCGCACCGAGCGCACGCGCGTGTTCATGTTACCCAGGATGGCTTGGTTCGTGAGACTATCTTCTTGCTGAATTTCTTTGACAATGGCTCGTGCAATCTCAAGCGCCGCCTCTGGATCTTTGACAACAACGTTGACAAACATAATAAATTCACACGAGGATCCGGACGCTAGTAAGCGGCGACGGTTTGTCGTGTCGGTGATTGAGTCGGTGTCCAGAACGACATTTTCGATTTCCACGTTTACACCCTCGGCATATGAATAACGCACCGCTTCTTGAAGCTCGAGGTCCGTTCTCAAATCATCGGCTGTCACGGGAATTGCACTCGGCACCTCCACCTGGGCTGTGGGAATCGATGAAAATATGAGATTTTGATCCAGGGCCACCAGAAACGACAAGACGGTGAATTCTGCAAGCTCGAGCACATTGCTAATGCTTGCATCCACCATCTCTGCCCGGGACCAAGGTGTGATCGGTGAAACCATAAATGCCTGGCGATACCGCTTGTCAAGGCGATAGCGGTCATTGATGATACGCGAATGGTTGTAGCCGAGTTCGCGGTTGTATGTCGAAGTACCAAAGTGGGTTTGCACCCACTCGCTGGCGCGCTGACATTTGTTTTCCACATCCAGAGATCCTTCAGGTGAGATGTCAACAATTGAACGCTGCTGCAAATTGGGAAAACGCTCAGAGATTTCCCTCCGGGTCACACAGCCGTAGACACCGCGCAGAGTGCCGATCGGACACTCCAGTAAGAGGGCTTCGGATGGGACGTATCGCATGACACTAAAGGAGCTCTCGTCGGCGTATTTCTGAAAGGCTTCGTCATTGGCAAGGAGATTTTGCACGTACTGTTTTTTGGCATCGTTCACAATGTGGATCGTGGACGCGTCTTCAATTTTCAATTCGTATTGCATGGCGTGTTCGCTGAGGAAAATGTCATCGTCTCCCAGCAACACCACCGTCACCATGTTAGCGGCCTTGCTGGCAATTTGCCGGGTCAGAAGCACATTTTGCGTTCCGTCTGTCGAGACGAGATTCGCATGTTCGATCACATCCTGGTCGTACGTTTCAGGGGTGCGAGCCATGCCCACGAGGACATGAATTTCCATGACCGAGGCAAGCGTTTCGACGATGTAAAATGTATCGCAAAAGGACGATATCGACATGCGCGTGAGCTTGGTGCGGGTGTTCATCGGTGACAGCAGGCGATTGCCCGCTGCATCCTTGATGTTGACGTGAAACTGCAGGAAAACGCTTTCGTGCACCATGGCAGTGAGCGATGCTTCGAGGTCCACATCGTTCCACCACGAAGTCATGAGGGGTACGGTGTATACAATTTTCTCTCCCGCTCCGATGGGAGTTGGGCCACTGGGGGCACAGACCGGGTGTTTGAGCGCACAACTGTCTTGCGCCGCAATCGTCGCGTCGATGACAGACTTCATGTTGCCCGTGTACAGGTCGCGACATGGGTAAATTGCCGTGGATGCAGTGTCTTCGGTGTAGCCAATGGTCGCGCGGAGCGAGCTTGGTGGGATAATGCCTTCGACGTCATCGGCCTGCATGCCTGGTGGCACGGTCAGTTCTATGACGGCGAATTTCAGGTATTCCGTTGCACTGGCGCGAAGTTGCGTCAGTTGGACATTGATATCACGAACAAACGTAAAGTCAGTTTCACCCGTGGTCGAAAAGGTGTACGTGTTTGTGAGGTCGGTAATCACTTCATACTGTGAAAATGATGTGGTGATTCGCTCGTTGCTGACACCACCGGCGTGAAGCATGCCGATAAAAAAACGGAGTTGGTGTCCGTTGATGAGTTTCTTGACAATACTCCCGCGAAGACGCATGTCTTCTTCCGCAAGATCCAATAGCACATCTTGATATCCACGGTTCATCACCGTCGTGTCCAAACGCGCAGTCGACCTTGTCATGTCCGCAAACGGCCCCGTGACAAAGTCTCGCATGCCGCGCAAAAGGTCCAGCGTCGAGTTTGCTGGTGGCACACCGTGTAGCGAAGCCGCGCTGCAATGCAGCTCGGACGCGTTCCGGAAGAAATCTTCTAGCTCCTGGGTCACGGTGTAGTGTTTCAGAAATGTAGGTAGACAACATAGATTATCTACGCGCTCTTGCTCAAACGTGCCGATTCCACGAGGCTGGCACGGAAACTCATTGGTATCGAATGACGCGTACTCGATCGCGCTCACTGGCTCAACCACGCGCGGAAGATACACGGCGGAAAACGACGCCTCGCTGCGCTTCTTGAAGCGCAGGCGGACGTTCCATGACGTGGTCTTGCGATTGTACTGTACTGAGATCACCTCGGCACCGTCCGAGCGCACTTGCACCGGTTCCTCCGTGCCGCCGGCGTCCTTCATGAAGGGTTGCGCATCCGGAATATTCAGGCGGCACTGTCCGTTGTCTAGGCACTCGGAAGATGTGCCACAGACGCGAAACACATCGTTTTCACAAATACCGCGGTGAGCAATCACCTGTGAATATCCGGCGAAGACATCCGACACGTTGTCGGTGTGTGCAAGGGCAAGCCGGTGGAGATTCATCAGATTATATGAGTCAACCTGTGAGATCGGAAAGCGCAACTTGATAGCCCAGAGTCCGCGCCCGACATACGGGGACGCTGGGTCGGTGATCACAGATAAGAGCTCTGGCGGATACTCCTCGACTGCCTGTAATAGCGACAAGCTTGATCCTCCGGTGCTTCCAAACTTGGTCACGTTTTGCGAAATCAGGTAATCCAGTAAGCGTTCGCGAATTTCCAGTAGCGGTGCCTCGTCTACAGCGGGCACTACTTGTGCATCGTACTCAGCCCCGCCGACAATTTTCACCACCAGCTCAATGCCACTGTGGTGACAGTCGGTGCCGTTTTCCTGTGTGGGAAAGTACTTGCGATCACAGCGACAGTCAAATCCACGATTCATCGGCCCTGTTCCCGCAAACATGTTGATGCAATCGGCAAAATAGTGGCATTCAGACCGCCCTTCTTTGCATTCGTTGCGGTCTTCCATTTGACATTGGTTATCGAAAACCAGATCGGGAATGTTTCCGATTGCTTTGCAGTCGTCGGCGCAATAGTAGCCACGGGGGGGTACCGGCACGTCGAAATACGAGGACCAGAGCTCGGGCTGCCAAAGCCCGCCTTGCACGCAAACGCCTTCGCGGTCGCACGTTTCGTTCTGGTTCCCGACCGTGTACGTGCCATTCTCATTGTCACGCACAAAATTCGTGCCAGGAACGGCCGCGCTTTCGCGCACGTGTCCAAAGCACATGTATCCAGGCTCAAGCGTGCACATAGACGAACACCCATCACCGTCCACCAAGTTTCCGTCGTCGCACACTTCGCCACTTTGTACCTGAAAGTCTCCGCATGTCTGGGGGCGTCCCTCGCAACCTTTAACGGTGGCACGTCCTTGCGCTGTGGTGAATGTACCCGCGGGACATGGCACCGCTTCATTGTTGCCCGCGCAATAGTGATGCATCGGACACTGCACACATGCACTGCCACTGAAGTACAACCCGGGCTCGCACAAGAGTGTGGGCGGCGGGGTCTCAGTAGACACAATTTCCACCACCGGGGGACAGTACAAGAACTGCTGTAGCCACGGAGATTCGGTCACCACCGTCATGTCTGCGGTGATACCACGACACTCGCAGCAATATTGCGTGTAATGCGCGTCGCACAGCGTGTGGTCAGCAATCAGTGCCTGACTGTTGGCCTCACACGTGAGGTGCTCCGTTGGGTGGTGCCACGCTGTGGTGTTGTCCGGGGGCTCGCGGTGTGCGTTACAGGGAATATCTGCATGAAAGTTATCCGGGTAGTATGTGGTATATGGCGGTGCACCTGAACTTTGATATGCCTCTATCTGGTCTTGTGACTGCCCCCAACCTCGACATGCACAACATCGAGATGAATTCAAATGCAATAAATTGGGTGCATCATTTGTTGGTGTGTCCCCTATACAAACTTTCTCTCTTAGGGCATCATATTGAAAGTCTTCAACACGCAAACGATCATAGAAACCAACATTCGAATTCACTTCATGCCGTCCACAGGCTTCAAACCCAGATTCCGCTGCCTCCAATTCATTGATAATACACGCCCCCCATCGGTCAAATGTAGGATCGCACGTGTCCTGCCCCGAAACTATGCCTAAGAGTACAATAAACCATAAAAACAGTACACTGTAACCCAAATTCATGGTGCGTATTCTACACATGTGGCTGCACCGCGCACAGCGTAATATATATGTGTTTGCGTTTCAATGAAACGAAAATGTATCCACAGTCTTCCGCATAAATCTAAAATGATACATAACTCACGTAATTGTCTATGAATTCTTGATCTCTGTTCACATCTTCTCACAGTTTTACACAGCAAACTTTCAAAACTTTATTTTTATGCTGTCATTAACATTAAAAAATCAAGCCAATCGCACGCGTTTCGGATACGGCAATGTGATTTCAACCCCCCGTTTCACAGGCTGGAATCTCGTGTCAATTTCAATCGGCTCTTCCATCCAGTGCAAGTTGCATCCTTCGAATTTTGAGGAAGGGATCTCATCTTGCCGGATCCCCTGACTTTGTCTCGCATCTATAATTTGTCCAAAAACTTGCACGGTCTGCAAATTGTACCAAACCCGATATTCCGTGTAAACTTCATCTTCGTACACAGGTTCATATTCGGGATTTACACACACGCTATCAAATGCCTCCGACTTGACAACAACTGCCACAACATCGATCGCAATGCATGCCTCGGCCCAATGTTTCCGGGCAAACTCGACTGCAGCGTCGTGGCTTGTGTGCAGTATTGGACATTTTGCAAACTGCCCTGTGTTTCCAACCCCCGCTTGATACATCCGCACAAGCCTATTCGGTTTGGTGTTTTCGAAAAATGAAACAAAACGTTCAATTTGCTCCTGATCATGGAACCTGCAAGCGTGTATGCACTGTAGGCCGCGTTTATTCAATTCGTACACCAGACGTTTTTTCAGCATCCACGGCCTTTCTGCATCGTAATAAATGTCAAATGCACTGGACGGTGTCAAAAGTTCCATGAATTCGTTTGTGTTGATGTAATTTTCTCGCGAGAAGATAATTTCCACTTTTTGCGGTGTGTTTGCACTGTGTGTGGGGCTCTGTGGTCTCCAATTTAATTCGCGCTCCATCAACTCTTGATACACAAATGCCTCAAACTGCTGCCGACTGGTACAATCATCGGAAATGCAGGGCCCACATTTTCCACTCGCAGCAGAATTCATCCAATCAAATTTTACCTTTTGTGACTCTCCATATTCATACCCTGTGCATTCGTCCAACTGCATCTTCACAAAAATGGGTGAGGCTGGGTGCTTTGTTTATATTGCCACACTTTTATTTTTTTGCACATTACCCGAAACTGATTTCTATTTTCAGTGATCAAATGCAGCCTTTGTCGCATCGCGGCTGGTGGCGAACCTTAAGATCACGCATGCAAGTGTGCACTTGTGTTCCGTTTGAGACGCGTTTGTTGTCTGTAAATACCCAACGTCGCGTTCGCCGTGGAGTACCTGTGCACCGTTTTTGCAGCCACCATGCTGTTGCTGTGATGTATCATGGCCAGTGCGCACATGCACACAAACACCGCGAAAAAACCCGCATACATTTGCGTGTAATTTTGGTACATTTAATAGTGTGAATCGTAAAAAACTTTACGATTCTATGAAAAGATAGGAACAAAATAAAGAAAACATATGGACAGAGACAATGGCACAACGAAACAGTGTGTGAGATAATCCTATATATTAAGTATTTTCTTATTTGCAAACATGACACGTGCTTTACGTGATGTGTGTTTGCTGGTTGTATTTCTTAGCGCATTGCAGGTATGCGCCGTTGGCAATTGTCCACCGCAGAGCGGACAAATACCCACCGTGGAAGCAGGCCTCTTCATTGGTGCCGTAGAATCTGAATATGGTGGTGGGTGGAATTTCGATAGAGGCAAAATCATGACTTACAGTGTGTCCGAATCCATCAATTTTACCGAAGGACTCACTCTTATTTTGCTCGGAAGCGCGGCATCGGCCTCTGGGAAGCAGCTCGTCGTGCGAGTGCAAGATCGCCGTGAAACTTGGTTTGAACTGTTCACACAATATGGGCAGTTTGGCGTGCGCGGCTGCGACCTGCCTGAGACCATGTTTCCAAATGCGTACATGTATCCGCGACCCGAGCGCGACCGCGTTGATGCATACACCTTGCGCGCCACCGGGAATAAACTTTTCCTGCGTGCGGTCAATGCCGACGGGTTTCACATGTCACAAGACGCCGAAATTACTGTTTCGCTGGGTCAATTCGCGTTTGAGGAGTTTTTTACGATTTCGTTTGGAAGTGATTCTTTTCTGGGAGTCTTTGCAAAAATTTTCATGTCTTCGTCGTACGACGGGGACTTTGACGTGCAAGCATTGGTCCATGACATGTACAATTACACCCAGCCACACCACGAATCTCGTGAGGCGTGGTATACGTTTGATGGACATCTTGACAACCATGACGACATGGACGGCTACGCAGCGCAATCGGACGCAAACTATGACTATGTACCCGGGCGCTTGGAATCCTTACATGCAGTGCGCGTGGGCACGACGCCTCTTCAAATCACTCACCCACGGGACCTCACCTATGCAGAGGAACCGTGGACTATTTCCACCTGGCTACGCCCGAGGGTTCCTGTGCGGTTTCCAGTCACTGACCCAAGGCCCGTCTATGTCCATTACGAACGGCTGAATGTCGGAAAACTTGACTTGTCCTCGCTGCACGCCAAAGAAATTTTTGATGTTGCGATAATGTCAGAAACATGCACACTAATAAACGAGCCAAATATGGATCGAATGAACTCTGATCGTGGTCCACAGATTGTGGTAGTATTAGTGAAGGCCAGTGTATGTAATAAGTGTTTGGCTGGCAAAATTGACGAGAACAAAGTTGGTGCGATACTCTTGGCGGGTAATTGCTCTTTAGACGATGTGCATCTCGACATTCCCGTGGCACGTGTTCGCCTCGATGAGGAAGACAATTCATTTGAAACGCTGTACGGCAGACACGAATCGTTTCTGGACGTGCTCGAAAGCAAATTGCGAAAAGTATATCAAAATACAACAAATTTACCACACAAGACGCGCTGGTACGAAAGTAGGCCCGTCGGATTTTACATGAGTACTAAAGAGTCTGCAGGTTTTGCGACCATCGGGGCCTGCGACGCATGTGACGGTCGCCGCCAATACAATCAGAGCACAGAAAGTGCCCCGCGCACCATCGCATACTTTGCGCCCATCGACCTGCACGTGAGTGCCACCAACAACCACCTCCTGTTTGTGCTTGCAGGGGAAACGTTTCAGGTGCCATATTTGGTCAATGAATGGGTCAATCTTGCCGTAACATACGACTCTTCTCGACGTGTCACCGTGTTCGTCAATGGCGAATCTGTACAAACGATTGATGGTGTAGACATCAACCAGTACACATCTCAGGATCGGATGGATGTCAATTTATCAAATGCTGACATAGACGACATGCGAATTTACAGGCAAGCCTTGCAAGAAGACGACATACGGCGAATGCCCGTTCGCTGTCCACCAGGCGAACAGGGCTTTGGGGGCTCTGATTGCGTGCCCTGTTCACGCGGCACGTATAAAACTGTGGCAGGAAGCGAAAGGTGCACGGCATGTACCATCAATGAAACCACAATCGAAGAAGGTGCTCAAAGTAGTGATCGTTGCGTTTGCAAAGCCGGCTACTGGTTGGCATCCAGCGCCTGTGGCTTGGTGCCATCGGGTTCGTATAGGTCAGATGCAATGCCTACGTATGAATCTTGCCCGGCAAACTCTCGCAGCAGTGCGGGCGCAAAAAGCATCAGAGATTGTCTGTGCGATCATGGATTCGAGTCCAGTTCCAATGGCCAGACATGCACTGAATGCCCAGAAGGCAAATTTAACAGCGCCAGGGGACAACAATGCATCGAGTGTAGGCGCTTCGACGATAGCACAAACAACTGTGTTCCAGATCATACTCAAGGCACGCTCGTTTGCGACGGACTTTGCGAAAGTGTCACAGGGTTTCAAGTAAATCGCGCGGGTAACGGGCTTGAGCCGTGTCCCTTGGGCACATATAACGACGCAACAAATGTGAATTGCACACCCTGCGCACTTGGTCACACCACCACAAAAAGGGGCTCTGTAAGCGGCCATGACTGCACGTGCGACGTTGGTTACACATTCTATGGACTCCCACTGTCGTCGCAAATGTGTATGCCGTGTCCACCTCAGACTTTTAAAAACGCAAAAGGAGTTCAAGCGTGCACGGCGTGCGATGATACCGAAACGAGTGGTGTCGGTCAAACAAGGTGTCAATGTGTCACGGCGCAATATCGAAACACCACGACAAACACGTGCGAGGCCTGCCCCGTGGACACGTACAAGGACGTTGCGGGGGACCATTTGTGTACACGTTGCGCGGAAAATGCGACCACCAATGGCACAGACGCTCAGGAAGCTTGTTTTTGCATGCCTGGATACTATAGTACGGATGAAGGTTTGTGCGTTGCATGTAGTGTCGGTAGCTACAAAAGAAATGTTGGCAATTATTCGTGTTTAGAGTGTACACATCCACAACATACAACACTCCAAATTGGAAGCACCTCGATCCAGGAGTGCGTGTGTAATGCCGGGTACACAGGTCCGGATGGAGGCACGTGTAAGGAATGTGGTGCAGGAAAATATAAATCCACGATCGGACCTCTCGAATGTTCAACGTGTGCCAACTTTTCAAATGCCGATATTGGCAGTACATCAGTACAAGATTGCCAATGCAATGCTGGTTATTTCGGGCCAGACGGTGGCACTTGTGCTGCATGTGAACCGGGCAAGTACAAAGAAACCATAGGACCTGATACATGCATCAGTTGTGGAACTGGTGAAACTTCACTTGAAGCATCAACAAGTCAAAGTGCATGTGTTTGCGATTTGGGTTTTTACAAAGGCACACAGAATACGTATGAAGTTACAAATGAATTTGCCTGTACGTTAGATAATGATTTGATGTACGGGTGCAGTACGAGTACAGCGATAAATAACTGCAATCAGGATGTGAATTGCCATGCGTTTTATTGTCCAGTTGGTGGTTCTTACATGCTTAGGTGTCAACGGTTAGACATACCGGGCACGGGGGGATATCCTGCCCGTGAAATGTATGTAAAAATTCCACCTGGTTGTGAATCTTGCCAGGCTGGAACATACAAATCAAATATGGGCTCCCAATCATGCACACAATGTCCCGATTTCACAACATCACCAATTGAAAGTAATGCTTCCAGCCAGTGCACGTGCAACCTCGGTCACACCGGACCCGACGGGGGGCCATGCGCGGCGTGTAATGTCGAGACTTACAAATCCACATCAGGATCCAACAACTGCTCCACATGCCCACAATTTTCGATTTCAGACCCCGGCAGCGTGTCCCAGCAAGACTGCCGGTGTAATGCCGGATATTACGGCCCGGACGGTGGAGAATGTGAAGCTTGTCCTGCTGGTACATACAAGGACACAACCGGAAGTTCAGATTGCACCGCGTGTGCAGCGGATAAAACTTCAACTGCGGCATCCACCAGCGAAGATGCATGCGTTTGTCATCGGGGTTATGATTCTGGGACTCCGTATAAGCTAGTAACGTACAGATCGTGCGGTAGCAATTACGCGCAGATTTTTAATATAGAAACTAATTCTAATATAGAAAATTGTGATATGGATCTTCTAAGTTCAGCTAAGCAAGCATGTAATACCTATGAGTCTACGTGCCTTGGAGTTCATTGCGACAAGAATCTTATAAGTTGGGTAATGTGTATTACGTCTGTGACTTCGAGTAATGCTTGGTCTTCTGATGAAGTATATGTCAAACAATCCCCCCAATGTATTCCATGCGCGGCGGGAACATACAAAGACGCACCGAGCACACAGCCGTGCACCGAATGTCCAGATTCTTCGACGTCGCCGGAAGCAAGCACGAATGTGCAAAACTGCACATGCAACGCTGGATTTACTGGTGACGATGGAGCCGCGTGCACGGCATGTGAGGCTGGCAAGTACAAGGCAGAATCGGGAAGTGCCGCTTGCACCAATTGTGATGCGGGCAAGTATTCGTCAAAAACAAATTCGACCACCGCTAGTGATTGCATTTCCTGTCTCCAAGGGTCGAATTCTGATGCAGGTTCTACGACAGAAACCGACTGTTTGTGTGATGCAGGCACATATTATCCGGCAACAAAGTTTGCCGAAGCAGAGCGCACAAAAACAAACGTGTGTCCGGATAATGCGTATGTTAGTTTTGCACCATGGAATCTAGATGATGCCAAGTCACTCTGTGATTCAGAGCCGTCATGCACTGGGTTTTGGCACGTCATATGGAATTTCGGTGATTTTAAAAACTGTGATTCAAATTATGCGGAACTTACCAAAGGAAACGGTCAATGGTGTCGTGAACCGATGACTGAAACAGACCCCCCTAATTATCCCTGTAATTTGGTTTACAGGAAAATTACACAATGCCAAGATTGTCCCACCGGATCGTCTTCATCGCGCGGCGCTGTAGGTCCAGGCAATTGCACCTGCAACGCGGGGTACACTGGCAACGATGGAGGCACCTGCACCGCGTGTGTCGCTGGCAAATACAAAGGAAACGAGGGAAGTAACGAGTGCAGTGATTGTGAAGCTGGAAAGTATTCCACCGATCCTGCGGCAAATTCATCTACGGTTTGTATAGATTGTGTGGCTGGGAAGTACTCAATGGATTCTACAGTGTGCACAGATTGTCCGGCAGATTCCACTTCCCCATCACGAAGCGATGCAATCGAAGATTGCACCTGCAACGCGGGGTACACTGGCAACGATGGAGGCACCTGCACCGCGTGTGACGCTGGCAAATACAAAATAAACGCTGGCTCCAGCATTTGCACAGCATGCCCGCCTTTATCCACGTCCCCTTCTGGAAGCACATTGGAGAGTGCGTGTATTTGTAACGCAGGATCCACGGAAGATTCTGGGAGTTGTGTACAGTGTGAGGCTGGCAAGTACAAAACAAGCCCAGGAAGTGATCAGTGCACGGATTGTGATGCGGGGAAATATTCATCAACTGTAGGGGCAACTACATACACGGTTTGTCAAGATTGTCCGGAATATACATATAGAATACAAACAGGTGCAAGCGCCGTTGGTGATTGCCAATCTTGTCCGACACATTCCAGTGCCCCACCGGGAAGCGATGCACTGGAAAATTGCATGTGTGATGTCGGCCACACTGGTAGCAATGGAGGCCCTTGCACAGCGTGTGAGGCTGGCAAGTACAAGAGCACCACAGGGAGTGATGACTGCATAGATTGTCCTTCTGGCTCGTATTCAAGTGATAGTGCTGCAACTTCACCTGATGATTGTCTTCTGTGTGCAGTTGGGAACTATACTGTAAACAATTTACCATGTGTAGACTGTCCCAAGTTTTCGACCACATTGCAACCCGGCACTTCAATCTCTGATTGCATCTGTAACGCAGGGTACTACGGCCCCAGTGCAGACAACTGCCTAGCCTGTTGGAAAGGAAAATACAAACCAGATGCGGGAAGTGCTCCATGTACAGATTGTGGCCCCGGGAAGTACTCAGAAAGCGTTGGAGAAACCTCAGAAAGCGTTTGTCTTGAGTGTGATGCTGGAAAGTACGCGGATACTGTTGGATCGTCACATGCTACTATGTGCACGACCTGTCCCCCTGATTCGACATCGCCACAAGGGAGCCCGAGACGGACTGCGTGTAAGTGCAGCGCTGGATTCACTGGTGCCGATGGTTTCCCTTGTACGGCGTGTGAGGCTGGCAAGTACAAGGCAGAATCGGGAAGTGCCGCTTGCACCGATTGTAGTGCCGGGAAATATTCGTCAAATGTGGCACTGGCGACCGAAGCGGAATGTGTGGCATGTGCCGCCGAAACAGTGTCTCCAGCGGGTTCGGATAGTGCTAGTGACTGTGTGGAACCAGGTCCTTGTGTAATAGAAGGAAAAAATCCTTCCACGGGATATGTGTCCTCAGTTAAAGAGCACCAGGACGGTTGGTTAACGAATCCACAAGAGGACTTTCACTGTCCCCAATCCAGGCACACGGGGTTCATGTGGTATAATTTCCCAAGTTATACACAGTTGTTTTGCCTGTACGGTCAGTATAGCTTAGTTTCAGATGCGAATGCTGTTACAACTTACTATGATTCAACTTGGTGTGGATAAACAAGCATAACTTACAAGTAAACCTTCTTACATTATCACAACAATACGGAGTTGTTAATTTTTACCATGTACAATCAATGACTCTTATCCCGATGATTTTTCATCTACTTTTATTCCTACAGCGTGGTGCGATGCAGAGTGCGTATGAACAAGCTCTACATATTCTAATTTTCAAGAAGGATACTTTATTCATCAGAGTGACAAGCATTATTGCATTGGTTGGCGGTATACAAAGTGGAGTTACGATAATACGCAGGGTTCACCGACAAAAAGTTTCATGTTGGAGGTGCGGGACCAGTGTGTGAAATACCTTGAGCAATAATCACTAAAATATTTAATGCCAAATTTGAGTATTCTCATCCGAGAAACGGGTATGTCGGATTTTCATTGAAGACGATGGTTGTGTTCGTCAAAATTTCGCAAATTGAATTGAGAAAAAATGAGGCAATCTACATTCAAGATTTTAGTTATTACAATAATTACAGTAATGATCACTAGAACAATGATATTTGAACCGGATGCCTTGATGTTAGATTACATATTTTAAAAGTTGTCAATAAAAATAAAAAATAGACACAGAAACGATCTCAATACTCGAATCCACAATATATATGCAGTAGTCCACCAAAGCCCATGACATGAGCACAGCATTGCACTGCGCCTTGATTGCATGTCTATCGCTCATACCCACCAGCTTTGCAGACGCAAACGCATGTCCCTCTGCGCCCGGACATGCCCCCGAAGTCGAGACCGGGTTGCTGGCGCACGCCGAGCCCGCGGCGGGCTCGCGCGCGTGGCTCGTGCCCCCACGAAACGTGCTGCGCTACAGCATTTCCGAGCCCCTGAGCCTGCAACAAGGCTTCACGCTGGTTTTATTGGCAAGCGCAAGCTCCGACACGGGAGAGCAGACGGTAGTAAGCATGCAAGACCGGCATGGGGTGGAATTTCAGCTTTTCACGCGGTCCGCGCAGTTTGGTGTGCGTGGGAGCGGAGTCCAAGAAGTCATGTTTCACGACACGTATATGTGGCCGCGGCGAGAGAGCACGCGAGTTGACGCATACGTGTTTCGTGCAAGCACGAGAGAAGTGTCAATGCATGGCTTTGATATGCGCGGGCAGTACAAGCGCCAGTCGGAAGTCAGGACACTTGACCTAGCAAACGCGACGTTTGACTCGTATTTTACGTTGTCGTTTGGCAGCGAATCATTTGCAGGCGCCTTTGCAAAAATATACGCCGAGCCTAACTACGAATCCGACGACTCTATTCACGGAATTATTCACCAAATGTTTGAGTATTCCCGTGCCCATTACGCACAATTGGAAGCTTGGTACCCTTTTGACGGGCATTTGCAGAATACGATGTACCGCGATGAGAGAGCAAACGTTACAGATCCAGGATATAGGTTCGTATCCGGTGGACCAGGAAACTTGTACGCTCTCGAAGGTGAATTCAGTGGTAAAACACGCATCATGCATCCTGGCACACTTGCATGGAACGATCCGTGGACCATTTCTGCATGGGTGCGCACTGCACGGGCTTCAAACTTTGTCGTGACTGACCCCAGACCCTTGTACGTATTCTACGAAAAGGTGCCTGGAAGCATACTAGATGTACAATCCATGCACGGAAAGGAAATTGGCGAGATAATGATCATTTCATTATCAAATTCTTCAAAATGCAATATCCATTACGAACCGTCGTATGAGGCAACTAATGGAAAATTGCTCGTTATGGCTTCACGCTACTCTGATTCGTGTGACCCATGCATTTTCATTCACAAAGCATTAGAGTTGAGTCCGTCGGGAGTTTTAATGCTACAAGCCACGTGCAGTGAACATTTTACGGCAACCATTCCCATTGTACAGATTGGCGCAGACAAAAACGAATACGAGCCTTCCTTTGAAACCATATACGGAAAGGATGTGTCTCTAGTACAAGTGCTCGAGAGCAAATTTCGCACACATTATCCAGACGGAGAGGAAAATTTGCAAAAGTTAACGGAATGGTACGAACCAAGACCCGTAAAGTTTTATTTTCACACGGACCGCACGTGGGGTGAAGCAACTATCGGCGTCTGTGAAGGGTGCACCGGCGCGCCGCAGTACAATCTGACGCGTGAAACCAACTCGGTGCCGATTATGTCCGTGATTCCGGTGGGGATTCATGTAAGTGCAACCAACCACCATGTACGTTTGGGTCATGAGGGTCAGGTTCAAGTGCCGTACGTGTCGCAGCAGTGGCTGCATGTGGCGTTTGTGTATGGACTCGATTATAATATCACATTTACCAGAAACTGGTGGATGAGATGTAGCGGCGTGCGGCAAATGTCCACTACACTCACTACATATCCAGCAAAATGTGAAGTTGTAGGCAGCGGTGCTGATCAGGTCATATTTGCCAATGCTGGTGACCTAGAAAAGTGCACAAATGATGACGATTGCCTCGG
>Ga0222717_10000332_pt1 | contig 41069 bp, 46 predicted proteins | sample C33_18DmetaG_FD_165053 | JGI IMG/M metagenome (GOLD analysis project Ga0222717, IMG submission 165053) | Estuarine water microbial communities from San Francisco Bay, California, United States - C33_18D | ecosystem: Environmental > Aquatic > Marine > Unclassified | place: USA: California... | reverse complement strand
TATTCCAGCAGTTCTAGGTGATGTCCAAACAACTCTTGCAGTAGTTCTAATCACATCTCCTTGATACGCTGGTCTTCTAAATTTCAATGCATCAACAGAGATAGTAACAAAGTTTCTATGAGCAAATTTAGACGCTGCCATTCCAGCTGCAGTATCCATGATTGACATTAATCTTCCTCCGAATAATGTATCTAGCGCATTTGTGTCCCCCGGGAACACTTCATTTAGTTGAATTACAGGGTCTGTTGAATAGGCCTCGTTCATGTCTATCGTCCCTCTCAAATCCTCATCAAACTTGAACCCATCATATTATTTTGTGTTATTTGAGACATTTTCAGACCGTTGTATTCAATCCTAGGTACCGTTTCGGAGGGGTTATGAATATGCCAGCCTTAGTTTGGGAGGAGTTTCATTTTGATGACCCAGATGGCGGGAAAATCATTTTTTGGCCTCATATCCCTTGTATCCGAATGCCGGTTAAGTTACGTTCTCATTCTAATTTTCATGGTGTAGCATTTTTAACATCCTCAATAGACCTTCAATCATGGATAATGGAAGATAAACAAGAGAAAGACAGTCCAGGGGTACATAGAGATTCTGCCATTGCATCAGGTACCGTCTTAGGTCGTTTGATGACTGATTTGAATGAATTGGAATTAGACGGCCCCGTCATCCCAGATCCAGAACAATTACGCTTACTTTTACATGCCAAGAATACAAGAGGGGGACTACCAATTTATGCAATTGAACCCAATCTTGAAGATGAAAATTGGGTTGATTGGCAGATAAAAAGCGCTGATCAACAAGTCACTTATTCAAATTTAATTCTGACATTGACAACTGGTAGGAGATGGAAAAAAATTAGAAAAGATGCAATTAAATCAGTCACAAGTTCCAAGTTAGTCAATGCAGACTTAGGTGCTGCCTCTGCTTCCTGTTTGACGTGGTGGATAGAAGAGCAGCGAGGTATTTCTGAGGAATTACAAAATCTTAGAGATGAGAGATTTGTTTCTAGAATCAGGGGTGCTCTAGCAAATCTTAGAAATCGTGATATTAGTGATCCTAAATCTGATGGATTGACTTTGATGGTACCTATTCACCAAGCGTGGTTACCTTCAATAAGTAAAGCGATTAGTTCATGTACGAAAGTTGAGGAGATAACTCCGGAGGAATGATTATGGATGAAACCAAAATTAATCTTGATGTCGAAACACAGACCTTTCGTTTTACCCCCTCTGAACCAATTAACCATGAAGAAGCAGTTAGTATTGGTAGAGGCGTTAAGTCAGGAGAATTCGTTGTAATTATTCATGAAAATCCTCATGCAACTTTAGTAATTGAACCGGAGGGTTCTGTATTAGTTCACGGTATTTCCAGAAGCGAAGTAGCACGTTTAGCAGTACAAGAGTTATTACTAACTCTTGGAATGTCAGATGAATGGTTATTAGTCGAGTCAGGTGAAATGATAATTCGCTTTTCCATAGGTAGGGCAGTATTAATGGATTTAGCTGCAGATCGTTTTGCAGAGATCAATCTTGATTCTAGGATAGGTGCCCTTAGAATTAATGCAGATAGACATAAATGCAGTATTTTATTATTCAATAATGGTCATGGTATCGTCTTGAAACAGACTTCAAAAAGGATTGCAGAGATGGCCATTAGACATTGGTCATCACAATTAGATGATGAGGGCGCTTTGGCGTGAGAATATGTTTAATCACGGCCGATGGGAAGGGCCAATAATAGACCAACATATGCATTTAGACCGCAATAATAGATATCTTGATGCAGTTTCTGAGTTTATTAATTCAGGAGGTACAGGAATTAATTTAGTTCATAAACCGAATTTTTCGAATTTACCTTCGACAATATCTGATTATCAATCTGCATATGACGATACTATTGAAATGGCAAGAGAAATTAGAGAAAGGTTTGGAATTAAAGTGTCAGTAATTCTCGGTCCACATCCTGTATCATGGGAGAAACAAATACATACAATTGGTTTGCAAGAATCTACATCTTTACACTTACAAGCTGTTAAATTAGCTATACAATATATTTCCATAGGAGAAGCAGTTTGTCTAGGAGAAGTCGGGCGGCCGCATTATCCAGTGAGTTTGGAAACATGGGATGCAGCCAATAATTTATTATTAGAAATTATGAAATTAGCTGCAGAAGCCAAAATTAGTATTCAACTTCACGTGGAAGATGATGGCGAGAAAACATATTCTGATTTAGCCAAATTATGCGACAAGGCGAATTTACCCCGACATCTCGCAATCAGACATTATGCTCCCGCTAATATTAGCACACAATTCACTCATGGTTTGAGTGTAACTGTTAGTGTAGGTAAAGGTAGCATTTCTAAGATTGTAGAAAGTTTACCTAATTGTAATTCATACTGGGGAATGGAAACAGACTTTCTAGACGATAAAAATCGTCCAGGAGCCGTTCTTGGTCCGAAAACGATACCGAAAAGAACTAATCAGTTAATTGAAAAATTGAGTGAATCGGGATATTCTGAAGATAAGATCTATGAAATAATAGAAAATATTCATTCAAACTGGCCCCAAATTCTCTATCCTAAAAAGGAGATTTCAATTTAGGTGTGAAAGTCATTACTCCACCTAATAAGAATAAAATTACGCAGAGAGTAAAGAAATAGAATTCTCCAATTGGAACTGGCTTATCCATTATTTCTTGAATACCGATTCTTAGTAATGGTCCATTTATGGGTAAAAATAGAATCATTAACAGAATTCCAACTCTTTGGCGTACAATCATAAACCTCGGATATGGTAATAACATTTGAACGGATGTAACCGAACTAGTTTAGAAAGGTCATATCCTCGGATAGATAACGCGCCTGTAGTGAAGGGGTTATCACCTGAGGTTTCCAACCTCATGTCCCGGGTTCAAATCCCGGCGGGCGCACCAAAACAAAGTTGTATAGTGAAGCATTCAAACACTACGCGTTCTCCCATAGAACATGTCGAAAGCCGATAGCCAGGATCCAACTAAGGAAGTTATAGTATCTTCAATCAGTAAAGATGCTTCTGACCTTGTTGAAGAGAAGCAAATAGTGGGCCGAAAAATTTGGAGAATTCTGCCTTATGTGACTAGATATTGGGAGAGGGCTTTAGGCGGTCTTCTAGCAAATATCGGAGCTAGAATTTTCGACCTTGTCCCCTTTATTGCAATAGGTATGGCAGCCGATTACTACAACCCAGATAACTCTCAATTTACTAATTCAAGAATTGAAAAAATTGTTACACTCGATTCAATACCTAATCTTGGACCAATCGAGTCCACAGAGCTTGGCTTTGGTTTACTTATCTTTTCATCCTTCGTTTTTCTTGCAATTTTCCAGGGTCTAAGCAATCAACTTTGGCAGTCAATAGCTTACAAAGCTCAGCATGATATTAGGATGGATGCTACAAAATCTTTGATGGATATGGAGGCATCATACTTTGAAACCCGACAGACTGGAAACTTGATGTCTGTACTATCTGCTGATGTAGCGCAGTTGGAAGATATTATTTCAGATTCAACTACTAGTATAATCAGGATAATAACAACCCTTAGTACCGCATTTGTTATTCTTTTCTGGATGTCTCCAACACTTTGTATGATTCTCTTTGGGCCATTATTCATGATTGTTCCTATGGTTATTTGGTTTTCTACCAGAGTCCAGAGAAAGTATCGTCAGCAAAGAGAAAGTACAGGCGGAATAGTAGCAATATTAGAAAACGTATTATCTGGAATTACTGTGGTTCAAGCATATAATGCAAGTGATTTTGAAAGAGTTAGAATTGAGGGACAAAGTGGCAATTATCGTGACCAAGCTATAGAAGCAGCTTTCATCAGAAATCGTTTTATTCCTGGGTTTCATATTGTAGCAGGTATTTCATTCGGATTATTAGTTTCAGCAGGAGGATGGCTAATGAGTTCCAGTCAAATAAGTGTGGGTGAGTTTATAACATTCTTACTGATATCTACTAGAATGACTATGCCTTTATGGATTCTAGGGATGTTACTAAATCAATTACAGAAAGGAGAGGCTGCTTCACGGAGAGTTTTCGCTGTTGTTGATCTTGAACCTTCGATTTATGACAAGGAGGACGCACTAACACTTGAGGAGCCAATTGAAAGTATTTCCTTTGAGGATGTGTCTTTTTCATATCCTTCTTCTGAATCAAATGTACTTAACAAAATAGATTTGAAGGTTTCTTCTGGAGAATTCTTGGGAGTAATGGGCCATACAGGAGCAGGTAAGAGTACAATACTGAAGTTAATTGAGAGATTCTATGAACCACAACATGGTAAAGTGCTCATTAATGGAAAAGATATCAATGATTATTCCATAAAATCTGTAAGATCTAAAATTGGATTTGTTTCTCAAGATCCATTCCTTTTTTACGGGACTATCAAGCAAAATGTTTCCTATGCAAGAGATGCTACGGATGAGGAAATATTCAATGCGCTAGATATGGCAGGTGCGTCAGAATTTATTACTCAATTACCTGATGGACTAGAATCAATGGTGGGCGATAGAGGAGTGATGTTATCTGGAGGCCAAAGAGCACGAATTAGCCTTGCCAGGGCTCTATTGAATGACCCAGACCTTCTTATTTTAGATGAAGCTAGTGCTGCACTGGATGCTGAAACTGAGAAGAGGATACAACAGTCACTTTTCGGTGGTTCAAATGGTAAAAAGAACCGACTTACAATAGCAGTGGCTCATAGACTTGCTACAATCAGAAATGCTGATGAAATAATTTCAATGGTTGATGGAGCAATTGTTGAAAGAGGTAAGCATGAAGATCTACTCATAAATGAAAGTGTTTATGCGTCTCAATGGTCAATACAAACTGGAGAAATTGAACCCTAGGTGGGATAAAATTGGAAATTCAATGGGTAACTGTCTATCCAGGAAAAGTATTCATTGGTTCAGATAATCGTTCAATACTTTTTGGAGGAGTCGGTCCTAGGCATGAAGTCAAAATTGATTATGATTTTGAAATATCTTATCTGCCAGTAGATTCTGGAACCATGAAAACTATTCTCCGAAATGAAAACTGCCATGTAGCCTCAGAATCTGAGTGGACTCTTGCAATGGATAGTGGTCTGATTTCTGGGAATGATGAAGTTGAGGAGTTATCAGATAGAATTCGAGGTTCTTATTGGTCGAAATATTGTGATGGTAGGCCCTTTATAGAGGATAATTGGTTAATGAAAGTTTCAAAAAAATGGGTTTCAGGAACTCCTAATCCTTCTTTGATTCCTAAGGGAGAAAATTGTGACTTCTTTAGAGTAGTTCGAAGAAAAAACTCAAATAATTTTGAGAATACAGCACCAAAATTACCAATCTCACCTGATAAATATAAGTTATTATCTGAAGAATTAATTATCTCATTAATATTTGGAATTATTCCATCATTTATTTGGGCAAGCTTTAATGCTAGTCCTGGATATATTTCAGAGGGATGGCTTAATCTTATCTTCGGCGGTTTATTTATTGGAGTATTTACTATTATTTTCTGGAGGCCTAGGACCAAGAATTGGACTGTAGATCAGATGAGAACTTTCGACGTTAATAAGAGTCTAGATCGCCAATAAAAGATTGATAACAATGAGCACATACATATTCACTTTCTTCAGTTAATGGATTTTTGTCTTTCTTGAACTGATTTTTACCAATAGTAATTTTCTCATCACAAAATGCACACCTAACTATCCAAGACATTAACTTCCCTCCTCTTTCTCAAAATTACCTAATGTCCCAAATGTTATACTTTCTGATCTTGGATAAGGCATCAACACATTATTTCCTTCATTTTCTCCTCTAAGGTTTTGTATCACCCATTGAGCCCCAAAGGATGCAGCGTACATGAAACCAAATTGAATATTACCTGATTCTAAAGCTCCCTCATACTGACAAGAACCGGGTTTTTGGTCGATATCGGTAATTGATTTGATAATATTTTTCTTTGTAGTATAATCTATACTCATGAAATTATCTCCTCTACATCTTAGATCTAACCATTTTGAGTTTGTTGAATGAACTACTATCCTAGCATCTGAAGAATCTACACAAACCACTATTAGGTCATTATCTTCAATATCTTCTTTCTCTCGAACATCCTTTCCATGTGGGACGATTTCTAATTTATCATGCTCAAAAGATGATAAGTTTTTCTTTGTAGCCAAAACTTTTGTTTCACCGATATTTGATTGATTAAATCTCTGATGAAATATATTTTCTTCTTCGACTTCATCTGAATCATATAGATTGATATTTATTTTTGAAAATCTCTGTGATAAATCTCCTTGAGATAGAGATGGCACAATTAATGATGCGAGGTTCGAACCAATCCCTCCAACTCCAACTATTGCTATATCCAGTACATCTTTCATTGATATTCCTCCAAACTAGAAAACACGTTTTCATATAACTTCATTTGCTTTGTTTTTTGTGATTCTACCCAATATCCCCAATCATTTTTTATATTTTTTAAAATCAAATCTCTCTTATTTGCAAATGAAAATTCACTATCTGTTTCTTCTAATTGAATTAACCACTCTACATATTGACTTACCTTATTAAATCCCATAATATCTGAATTATCGCCTTGGAACCAACTGACTACAAGTGCTTTAGTCATTGCTTTTCTTAAAGTTTTCATATCTCTATCAAGTACTGAAGTCATGTCTTCAGACAAACAATTCATTACAGAAACAATATGGTCTCCTGGCCAAAATGGATGATTAACAGAAGGTTTCACATCTAAGCAAATATGCTGCCAGCGCCCTTCCGAATGATCATACCAATGTGTTTCGAAATGAATCAATTTTTGAAATGTGAATAAAATTGATTTTAGATTTCTATCACTCAATTCAACTTCATTAATTCTTTTAGATAATAGATTTGCAATTTTAGATTCAAAAGATAATGTCAATCTATAATTAATTCCAGACTCTCTCCCATTGACATAAATATGACATTTCCTACTTGAGTCGTATCCATCCTCTAACATACAATCAATTTCCGCCCCCATTCTTTTCCTCTCAGACTCAATCCATTCAAGTGATTTATTGTGTGCATCTAAATTAGGAATACTAAATCTGAAAATTCCATTCTTTCTCTCTGGCGTATATTCTTCTTCGTTAATATCCATTTAAACACCACCTAAACTTTCGATTTTTTCTTCTTCCTGTTTGATAAGATTCTTGTAAGCAGTAATACCAGTTAAAATTTCATTGATTCTGCACAATGAAGATAAATTTGTTTCAATATATTTTGTTAATGAGGAAATTGTTTCCTCATCTAAATCATACCCCTTATCTTCTATTAATTCAATAATCATTCTAATATCATCTTTCATAACTAAATCCTCAATCATTATTGCTCACCTCTCAAATTGTTCTCAAGAAGCCCATAGTGAACCATTTTAGCTAATTTAGATTTAGGATTATATGCTAAATATTCATTTTTACCTAGTACAATGCATGATTCAATATCGCTCTTCCATGTGTTAATTGTATTCCAATCAGTATCGCTAAAGTATGCTTTACCTGAAGGGTGTGTATGGATGCAACATTTCAGTGGCAACTTCATTTTATCTCCAATTTTTAATTCATCCTCATGATCTTTGAACGAGACTAACGATGGTGTGCCGCTACTGATATACAAATCATCTTTATTATCGACGATGACCATCACTTCTATCCTTTCTAATAAGTCAACAGACATTTTCCATATTGCTGTCATAAAGGCTTCAGTGGAATTGTTAGGGAAGAGATATTCTATATCATCTGCCATATCATTATGCACATCTCGTATGTGTTGTTTCCAATCTATTTCATTTTCTATTATTTTTTCATTATTTATTTGTTTTGTTTCCATTTTATTTTCTCCTTTTTATTTTGCATCAACATAGAGTATACCCTATCTTGACTTACGTTAATCCGGGCTCTTTCGAGCAAATAATCAGCCAATCAACCGAACACAATACGCGGCATCACTCTCACGGTTCCAACTGTAGACCAATCTGCTTCAGCCAATTCTTCTGGCTCAATCATTTGTCCTCCAGCGAAAACCCAACGCTCATTGTCAGATACGAGATCAACAGTCTCTCTCTGAGTCAATAAAGCGGTGGTGTGCCCCGTATGGTCAGCAATTTCGACTTTTGTCGTTATGTTTCCCATTACGTTACCTCCTTTCCTTCTTCATATTTTTTTCCAGGTCTTGCACCTTCTCAAATGTCATTATCATGCCAACATTTACACATGTAATCATTGAACTATTCCCAGTCTTGAGCTACAAATGCACCACCAATCATTCCAGTGATTGGTGCACAAGTCATTGTGCCCACGACCAAACCAACAGTTCCGCCTACGATTGCTTTTAGCAATCCCATAACATATCACGCTCCTTGTTTGTGTCGCCTCTGTACCCGAGGCACGGGGGCAAGATCCATATTCATCCTGCAAGTCATCGCATTTGCGAAACAGTGTATGTGGCGATTATTCGTCACAGCCACCGTCATATCCGTCTATACCGTCCCAGTCGTTTGGAAGCAAAGCAAGCGCCAATCCTCCAGTCGCTATTGTAGCTCCCGTCCAGAACAATGCTCTAAACAAACCCATTTTTATCACACTCCTTGTATTTTTATCTCTGTGTCCGAGATGCGAACTCTAAATTCCTATTCATTTAGAAAGTCATTTTTTATTTATTTTTACGTTAACAATCATCGTCATCGTCACCGCTTACTGTGTGTTCAAAGTAAGCAGCACCTGATCCGAGTAAAAGCCATTTTAGAAATCCCATATTCATTATCTCCTTTTTTTTTATAATTTATTATTCATATTGAAACTAGAGGTGGTCATTTCTTACACCCTCTAGAGTTTTACGTTATCCTTTTTCTTTCACCAATTTGGCGTCATAAACTACTCCATCTCCACTCATGGGAGTGGTGAAGCAGTTTCTGCCCTTCCCCCCACATTTTTGTGAAACGAATGCCGGGGTGCACTACATACTATAATACGGTACGGCCCTATATATGCCCAATGATTTTTTATATTATTCAATTTTATAAAAACAACTTTAAACAATTATTTCTCAAATGGCATATTTATCGCCTAAAAATAACTATTTATTATTAATCTTTTTTATATTTTTATTCAATTTGAGGTGATAAATATTAACATTTATAAGTATTAATTATTACGTACAGCTATGGTGTCCAAGAGGTTAAGTTGTGAAGATTTCTGTAATCTCCATTATTCTAACAATGAGAAAAGAGATAAATTTAGTAAAGATTTAATTCTTTATTGGGCTAAGGCTGCAGAGCAATATAATAAATCATTTTCAGATTTAACCACTGAACCTAAAACAAAATTATCAGCCTTAGAGAGCTTTAAAATCATGGTAGATTACTTCGGTGTTGAGGATTCAATGCTGATAATAAATTTCACTTCAAGGAATAGACGTGATATATCGGGATTAATAGGTCAATCACATAACTTAATCCATCCAGAGGGTAGTTACAAATTATTAAGGCCATGTTTGAATGAATGGTTTCAGCAAATAGATGATCCTTACACTAGAGATTCTTTACAGGATTTAATCAATAGTTATTATTTCAGATCGAAAATTACACAAAAATTACACGGTGTTGAAACAAAAGATATTTGCGCAACATATCTGATTGTAGCGAAAATACAACAGGTCAGAAGAATTCGTGTGGGTTTTTCTGAGAACCCCGAAGTTCTTGAATTAATTGACAAAATTTTAGATGCTGCTTGGTTTAAGTTTGATAATTTGAAAAGTAAAAATGGGTTTAAAGCTATACGCAATAATAGTGCTACAAAAACTGAGCATCTTGATATGTTAATTTTAATGCAATACCACTTGACTAATAATAGAAGGTTAATTCCATCTGGTAATAATTGGGAAACTGATTATAAGAATATATTTTCTTATATTAAAAAAATGGATGAATTATGTCGTGAAGATGATTCTGTATGGGCCAAGGCCTACTATTGGTGGTCATTATGGGTATTGAGGAAAAATAAGAAAATTAGGCTTCAACCAGTACATGAAATAGAAGAGAAAATTAGGGATTTTAGAAAGACACTAAATCCTGATTTAAATAAATATTTTGAAAACATGGAAATGAAAGAAAGAAAAAATCTTGAGTCATCAGAAAAGAAATCTGGATATATTCTGAATTGTCTCGATGTGTTATTGGAACATCAAAATAACCCCTCAAACAGGATAAAAACAGATAAAAAAGAAGAAAAGAGGCTGATTATTAAATCGTTTTTATCTACAACCATTGGTTCAGAAGCAAAGAATCTTACAAATTTCTATTGTAAAACTACAACAATGAAAGTTGTCAGATTGGATTTCAATCGTTCATCTCCTAAAGATTCAGGTTTCAGGGAATCTATAGTTCGAAATGAAACTAGCAGTATAATTGAGAGTGTATTAAAAGAAATAAGATTCGCTAAATCAGCGTTAAATATTCAAGAAAGTAAGAATAATTACACAGGAATAATCAATATATCAGTAATAATAGCACAACTTTTCATGAAGATTAATTCATTCTTAAGTGATTCAAGGATAACAAATAAGAACTGGAAAGAAAATTATCAGAATACAACATTCAGATCTAGTATCTGGACAGAAGATCGCTCTGAATTAGAAAACGAATTATCTAAAGAAATTTTAGGAGAAATGAAAATATTCCTATCAGAGATTGATAATTTTCTTTTAAGAGCCGAACTCTCGATAGATACCGCTCTTGAGAATCCAAAAAGTAACGATAATATTTTTCGAAGTTTGATATTTAGTTGGATTTTAGATATTGAAGAATTGGGTAAGAATAACAAAATTAAGTTACATCTAGTAGGAGAAATGTTTGGCGAATTTACTGGATTAAATAAACCTAAATCTCAGAGTTTATTTCTTTATTCTAGAAAAAATAAAATTAAATTGGAATTATCTAAATCTAAACTCAACCTTGCACCCGTTGGTGAGTCTTTAAGTAATCAATAATCTCCAAATTTAACTTACAACAATATAATGATGTTATCAAAGGCAATAAGACTAATAAAATAAGATTAATTTCTCCAATTATATTGTACAACATATAATTGCAGATAATATAAAAAAACATAATTTTTGTTTGTGTTCTGAATTTTATTCTCTCTCTTAGCCCAATTTCACCTCCATCTCCGATTAATAATTCTCCAGAAATTCTTACTTCTAAAGGATGTAAAATACCAGACGTGCCCCCTCTTGTAATCAGATAACCAGTTAGGAAAAATTCTTCAAGCCTTAAAATTAAACTTCCAATCATAATAAGAATACCAGTTATTACTATGTTAGTCCCCCATATCCAGTTTTTATTATCAGCCGATTCTGGCCTCAGTTTTTTATCATTCAAATTAGATATAATATGTCCTCCTAAACTGGAAAGAGCCACCATCCCCGCAATCCCTGAAATTCCTGCGTATTCCAAAGCAATTATCCTCATACACCAAACTGTCGAAAAACCAATGATTCCGAAAGAACCTGTGGTTAATCTTGCAAGTATTACTTCTTGATTTAACATATCGCCACTTGATATTCTGATTGTCCCTTCACCTATTTTCATTGGAATTACCAATGCAATGAAAGCTAGAATCGAGCCTATATATCCAGCATAACTTACCATCTCAACTTGTTTAAGAAATAAAACTAAAAAAGCAGCCAATAAAGTACTTACAATTTCATAATGTTGAAAGGATCTTACTGATTCTCTTTCAGTTTTTAAAGTTCTTAGTTTTCTAATTCCATGAAAGCCTGTCCAAAATAATCCCACATATGTTGCCAATAGAATAGGTATAAGAATCACAAAAGTATACCAGTTGGATGAGATAAGTGGCAAGAAACCTGCAGAAATCAGAAAGATAGGAGATATTCTATATCCCAATCTAGATATCTTTTCGTTTAGAGCCGAAATCTCTGCAACTACAGATTTAGTAAATACATTAACGATAATGTACAAGCACAGACCTTCTAATCCAAGAGCATACCAAGCACCTGAAGGGCCAATTATGAGATTCATAAGAGATGTTACAATCCTTAGTATAACCCTGCGTAGTTGTTCCGGATGCATACACTTCAGAATCACGTTCTGGTTATATCAATAACTTGATTTTTGAAAAATCAATAATATAAATTATCTATTCCTATCATCAATCTGAAGTCCCGAATTCCCTCTTAAGATTCTAATCCAACCGGTTAATACTCCCATTCCATAGTTCCAATGTAAAGTGTAAGTTGCTATTGAAGAAAGAAAGATGGTCTTCTTTGATTTACTGGGGGAATTGCCTTTCCAAGATCCATACCATGCTAATATATTATACAATAGAATTAGTGTTGGTAATGTATGAACTCCTAATCTAGGTAGGCCCATAGGTACTGTAGATAATCGAATATCCCAGAAATCAGGCCATGCCAATCCCCCATTTGCTAGGCCCCAAAAAAAGAATCCAAATGCCGCTATTACTATTGGGGGGAAAAATGCAACTGCAGTATGTGTAGGTGCTCTTAGTTCAGGGTATTGATGACTGGCTAAAGTTCTCACAAGTCCATAGTTCCTAATTTGTTTCTTAACTCTTGAAAGGTCTCTTCTTCTATGCCACATAATGGCTGTTCTATCTGTCCATAGTTTCTTTCCAGTCATCCTGATTCTATGATCAAGCATAACATCTTCCGCTCCAATAGCGCCTTCATCAAATCCATTTACTTCTTCTAGAACAGAGCGCCTGTAAGCACAATTAACTCCAGGAAGTTGATTGACTTCATCTAGGTCTTTCTTACCTACTTTACCATAATTAGTTCCAGCAGTAAATATTGTACTACAGAATGCAACATCAATTACTTGCTGCCACATTGTGGATTCATCAACTGGAGCAAAATTAGGTCCTCCAACTCCACTCACTTCCTCATCTTCAAACCATGAAACTAATTTCTTAACCCAATCTTTTGGAACAATAACATCGTCATCAGTGAATAGTATCAGTTCCGAACTTGTAGATTTTATTGCTATGTTACATGCATCAGCTCTAGTTCTCGAACCTTCGTCATCAATAAATCGAATATTGTTCTCTAGACTGATGTCCTTTCCTGGATCATTTGTAGGACCAACAACTACTGTTTCGATTTGTCCACTATAAGTCTGTTTTTTCAGACCTTTTAGTACAATATCTAACTCCTCATGATTCCTAACACTGGGAATAATGACAGTAACTGAAGGTTCACTCACGGCTTACCGTAAGCGCCTACACTTTCAATAACATCGATGATTAATCATGGATCATTAGTAACTCTTGGAGCTAGGAAATATATCCAACTAGCCCCGCCATCATTACTATTCCATGTAAGTCTTAAAGGGTATTTATCTTGAAATTCTAAAGTAATTGAATCAGTTAATCCACTTGCTAATTTTTTTGATAGAGGATCTAAGAACTGTAATGAATATGTTGATTGCGTAGGGTTTGGCGCCACTAACTCGCTAAGTTCTCCTGCATCGAATCTAACGTTTACTGATTCTCCTGCTTCATTTGATACTGAAACACTCATCTGATTTGAATCTAGACTTAGGTCAACTAATTCTCCAACTAACTTTGCTGCTCTGATAGCATTCGAGAGCTTGGAAGCATCTATTGTCGCTCTGCTATCAAATGACAATTGTGGCATTTTTGGTTCATTCATTGTCGATGTATCTAATCCTCTAAGTATTCGGTGTACTGCACCAACTCTGACATTAATGGCTCCTATTGCTTCATCATAATCTAATTCTACTAAATCAGATGGTCCTGCAAGGCTCAATAGGTCTCTCAATTTTATAAGTTCAAGTCCAATTTCTACTGGTTCAACTTCATATGTCTCAAAACATGCATCACCTATGGTTGCTGATAGTAAAGCAACATGCGACCCATCAACTACATTTATTTGCAATCCATTTTCTTTCCATACTAATTTTGCTTCTTCTGTTAACACAGAAAGTAGATCTACTATTTCTCTCATTAATTGCGTATTTGCTGTGACTCTCAACATCATGCCACCCCTTTCTTAACCTACCCTTGACTGCGGGTTATTCATGCTTATGTTTCAGCGATTAGGCATTATTACTCAAAAAGTCTGAAAAATTGTATATTATTGATACTCTCTGAACTTGTATCCGCAACTTTCGCAAGTACAGATTTTTGTTTCCGGTTCATCAGAAGATCTAGTCTGCATTAGTACAACAAATATTCTATCTGCATCACATTTTGGACATAGGTAGTCGCCGACCCAAAGTGTACCTTGGGCAACTGTTTCGGGAACAACTTCATTCAGATGCCTTAGAGATGAAGTTTCACTAGACGTTGCTGCTTTAGATAAATCAATAGTTTCTCCAGTCATTGGATCGGTAAACTCTGCACCTTTACCATCTTTCCCTGCTAGAGGACCTTCATATCCACAAGTATAATTTGTACATCTAATATTTCCATTACCTTCCATAAAACCTAAAGTACCGCATTCTGGACAAAACATGACTCACACCAACTGTTGATTGTGTAACCAACCGCATGGTGGTTAATCATAATCTTATTGAACATTACTAATACTTGAACACTAAATTAATAATTTCAAGAGAATAATGAAAACCCGATTTTGTATCCTGACCAAGCTAAACCTAAACTACCTACTATGGTTATAATAACATAAATAAAAGTTGTAGAAAAATCATCTTCTGAAAGATTTATAGTATCCATAGCAAATGCAGACATAGTAGTAAAAGCACCTAACAAACCGGTTCCAAATAACAAAGCATATTCTTGATTAATTGCTGCATCAGCAGCAATTGCTCCAAACATTATCCCTAGTATCATTGAACCTAGTAGGTTTACTGTAATTGTTCCGAATGGCATTTGGTTCGAAGGGATTAATTCAGTAACCAAATATCTCAGGATTGAACCTATTGCACCGCCTAGACCAACTAATAGGACCAGCCTCCCATCCATGAGTTGACCAATAGATATCAGTTTTCATGCCTTCGCTATTAATCGTGAGATTGAAGCATGAAGTCGACGCCGAGAGGTTTGTGCGCGTCATCTACGATTGGAGGTTGGCCAGGGTTGTCGATGAAGAAGATCAAATAATCGATGAGTTATTTTGGAATCGTGTATCTACAAAAAATTTAGTAGATAGGCTTTCAGATTTACAATCAGGCCGAATTACTCCAGAGGCACGAACACTGATGGAAAGGTTCCCGGATGCTGAAAAAGACTCGCTAGGTGCCCTTTCATATTCTGAATGGCCGGAATTATCTGATGAAGAAACAAAGAAATTTATCGAAGCATCTACGAGACTTGCAAAAAGAGGAGTTGCAGAATCATCAGGAGATATTGATAGAAGAATGGATATGTTAGTTTCCGCAAATAATGAAATCAGGTCTTCTTGGACCACTTTAGAAGCAAGATGTATTGAATGGACTGGATTATTTTTATCTGATTTAGATTTAGATGAACAAAGAAAGGAAATACCAGAGATAGTTTCCAGATCTAAATCAATAAATGATGTGGCCAATGAGTTCAATGTTTCCGAACCAAAACATCAGCCTTCGGAAGAAGAATGGAATACAATAAATACACAGGCTCAATTAGTAGTTAATTTAGCAAATCAGATAACATCCTCTGAGGATACAATCAGAACAATTGCTAATGATTATTTGCCAAGTTTATCTGCATTAATGGGGCCTATAAGTGCAGCAAAATTAGTTGTTTTAGCAGGTGGTCGTGAGCGTCTAGCTAGAATGCCCTCAGGAAGTCTTCAGGTTTTAGGTGCTAATGCTGCAATGTCTGCTCATAGGAAGGGAGCACCTCCTCCTAAACACGGAGCAATTCTCTTTTCTATGCCCGCAGTGAGTCGTAGTCCGCGTTGGGTACGTGGTAAAGTTGCTAGATATTTGGCAGGTAAAGCTAGTATCGCTGTTAGGATAGATCATTTTGATGGTGAGAAATTAACCAAAGAACAAGTTTCAGAAATTCATAAAGAAGCAGAGTCGATAAAAATGAAGTTCCCTAAACCTCCTAAGAGGAAGTGAATTAATGGGCCGAAGAAAACCTATTCAACTCGCATGGGGAGTTAGAAAAGAAGGTCGTACTTTATGGACAAGAAATGCGGTCAAGGGCGTTTCAGTTAGAGATGAAAGAAGAAAAAAGGATAGCCGAATTGAATGGCGTCAATGGGAACCACAGAAATCCAAAGTAGCAGCATGTTTATTGAAAACAAAATTAGACCCTAGTAGACTTATTCCAAAAGTTGGCTCTACTTGCTTATACCTAGGTGCATCATCAGGAACTACTGTTAGTCATATTCATGACCATGTATGTGGTTCAGGAAATCATCATAACGGACAGATAATTTCTGTAGAAATTTCCCCTCGAATGATGAGGGATCTAAGTAAATTATGCGAATTGAGACCAGGGCTAATCCCCGTATTAGGAGATGCTAGAAAACCTACAGTAATTTCACCATACCTTAGAGATAAGGTTGATTGGATACATCAAGATATTAGTGTTGCTGATCAGACTAAATCTTTTTTGAATATCTCAGAAATTTTTCTTAAAGATGATGGTATTGGGCTTTTATCGCTTAAGGCTGCAAGCGAGAGATGGATTGAAGGAGGAGATGATTCTAGATTCAAATCAGCAAAGGAATTGATTGAATCTAATTCGAAAGTAGAACTAATTGAGAATGTCGATATATCTCATTTTGAAGGCCAACATAGAGTATTTGTTATTCGAAAAAATTGTTATTAACTACCAAATACTAATCCTAAACTGCCTATTCCTACAATTATTAGTAAGAATCCAATTATGACTAAAATTGTAATAGCAGTTACAATCCAACCAATTATTTGTGCAGCCTTTGCAGTACCTGCATCTGGATGGCCTGGTTGACTATTTGTAATTGTCAGTGCTCCATTTGCCAAAATAATTGCAGGAATGGAACAACAAATCCCTCCACCACCGGAACCAACTAGTAAGATAGCCCCTATTACCGCAAGGATAACTGCCAGAGTAGCATTTGTTTGAGTAAATTGACCAGACATTGTTGCTCCACCAACTTGTACTGAACTGCTAGAATTCTTCGTAGGATTTGCCCATGGAATCTCATCATTATCATTAGACCATGGAACTTTTTCCTCAGTACTCATAAACATTCTAATGGTGGTTTATATTTCAATTATTCTCTAATTGTTATTGAAATTCTTACGTAGACAATATAATGTAATTACTTTCATTGGTTAATTTATGCCTGAAATGCCGGAGGTTGAAACGGTTCGTAGAGGTTTAGCTCCTCACCTTTCAGGGAGTGTGGTAAGTTTTGTTGATTTACGTAGACCAAATCTTAGGTTTCCATTCCCTGAAAATTTCGAAGAAATATTAATTGGTGCTAAAATTGAGAGAATCGATAGAAGATCGAAGTATCTATTATTCCGTTTATCTAATGGATACACTTGGATGAGTCATTTGGGCATGACTGGAGTTTGGACTGTTGGTTCTGAAGGAAAAGGTAAGCATGATCATGTATATTTCGAATTTGATGATGGTATGAAAACTGCCGTATATACAGATCATAGAAGATTTGGATTTATGGATATTTTCGAAACTTCAAATGAGTCCGAACAGAAGTGGCTGTCCAGTCTAGGGCCAGAGCCTCTTACAGACGATTTTACAGCCCAAGTCTTGAAATCAAACCTTCATGGTAAACGATCCCCGATTAAGAGCGCGTTACTTGACCAGAGAGTTGTTTCAGGTCTTGGAAACATATATGTCAGTGAAATTCTTTTCAGAAGTAATATTTCTCCAATTAAGACGGCAGCAGAAGTTGCGGGTAAGAGTAACAGAGTGAACACTAAGATACAACGAATTTTTGAGAATACTAATCAAGTAATTGCTGAAGCGATAATGGTTGGAGGTTCGACAATATCTGATTTTAGAGGAGTTTCGGGAGAATCGGATTTAGGATATTTTGCTCAACAGTTTAGAGTTTTCAATCGAGAAGGAGAAGAATGTATCAAAGAAAAATGTAATGCTAAGATACTAAGAATTGTACAATCAGGACGTTCAACCTTTTACTGCCCTAAATGTCAGAAATAAGTTATTTCAGTACCCATTTAACAATAATTAGTTGTAACCACACAGGAGTAATTTTTGTTACTATTGGCAATGGTTTATTCACAATACCTGGCAAAACTTCTCTTTTTCCCTTATGCATTGATTTCACAGCAATTTCTGCAACTTTTTTTACAGGTACAGCTGTTAACTTTTCCATTTTACTAAGTTCCATTCCTGCAACTTCTTGAAACCCAGTCGTTACATAACCAGGGCACAATGCAGTAACAGTCACTCCTTTATTTTTCAATTCCTTATGTAACGCTCTAGAGTAGGATAGGACATAGGCTTTCGTAGCACAATAGACTGCAAAACTTGGACCTGAAATATATGATGCAATTGATGCTACATTCATTATTCGACCCCTACCTTTTTTGACCATTAGGTTTCCAAATACATGAGATAATCTTGTTAATGCATGTATATTCAATTCAATCATTTCTAATTGTCTTCCTAATTGCATATCTAAATGGTCTCCAAGTATCCCAAAACCCGCATTATTAACAAGAATATCTACTTCTCCTGAATCTTTGATTAACAAGTCAATCCCTTCTTCAGTAGTCAAATCAGCAACTATAACTTTGCAATTTACTGTATGCTGTCGACTAATTTCTTCTGCTAAATCTTGTAACTCTTTTTCTCTTCGTGCACAAATTACTAGATCATAACTTTGAGATGCTAATAATTTCGCAATCTCTAATCCGATACCACTAGAAGCGCCTGTAATTAAGACACATTCTCTCTTTTCACTCATTGCTATCATCTGACCGATAACGGGTCTCTCATATGATGTTTAGTTTTAATGACTCAAAGATATTTTTCTAATTTGTATTTTTCAATAATTTTATTAACCGTCGAGTTTACCTTCACAGTCCGGCAAGAAAGTTTACAATTTTGGGGAGATATTTTTGTTTGCCAGGTTCTAAATTTAATTTAGATATGTAGCAAATTAATGGCAAGGATGTGAAAAAATAGTTAGAAAAGTTGAGAGAAATATTTGGAGTTTGACACTGGTGAGGTCAGGAGGATATACAAAAAACAACGAATTGGAAGATGCTCTATTTGCATTCGGTAGAAATTATACTGAGGTCAAAGAGTTCCCCCGGTGTCGTTTACCTACTGGAATAGTTAATTTGTTGCGAAGAAATAAATTAGATAAAGTAGCACTTGAAACTGGTTTTTTCATCGAAATTTCCCTAAAAAAGAAACCTCATAGAGAATGGTACAGGTTTGAGCAGATAATGTCTGTTAAACCTAAGGGGTCTCCTTGGGACTACTCTCAAAGAGCAGTTTTTTCAATATTTGATGGCTTCGATACTTTTGAATTAGGCACGAATCCATGGTCTGAGTTCATGCCAAGTCAATTATGGGTAAGGATAAGTCCTCTTGATGATCGTACTTTAGCATGGGTACTATCTGAAGGTAAAATTCTATGTGGAGATATAAATGAACAAAAGACACTTCATGATTTTTATGAAATAGAAATTAGTATCCCTAAACCGATTGAATATCTACGTCTTCCTCCTCCACCAGATAGGTCATATAACTTCTTTGATGAGTTCTAATTAGAAAAACATTGATGAGTATTCTATTTCCCATAAGATGCATGGCACATAACATCCAACAGAAGCTAACTACTGAATTCATAGGTACTTTCTTTCTTTCTCTAACAATTTGTACAGCAGCAGTTTATGGTTCTGCTGGAGAATATGCTCCTTTCGGTATCGCTGCAACTCTAATGGTGATGATATATGCTGGTGGTCATATATCTGGGGCTCATTATAATCCTGCAGTTACTGTTTCGATTTACCTTAGAGGCGCATGTGACAAGGAAGAGGTTCTTCCATACATTGCTTCACAAGTTATAGCAGCAGTTTCGGCTGCAATAGTTGCTGAGACTTTCAAACCTGATGCTTTTTCTCTAGAAGTCGCAGAATTAGGTACTGATGCAGTAGTTGCCGAACTTCTCTTTACATTCGCATTGGCATATGTAATTCTTAATGTTGCAACAACTGAATCGACATCTGGAAACGGTTACTATGGCGCTGCAATAGCTCTTGTAGTTCTTGCAGGTGCTATAACAGTTGGAAGTATTTCTCTTGCATCATTCAATCCTGCAGTGACTAGTGCATTGATTGTTTCAGGTAAATTAACTCTTGCAGATTCATGGATGCACTTCGTACCACAGTTTATCGGAGCAGTTTTAGCAACATATGTGTACAAGTCGACCCGATGAAATAGTCATCTAGAAACTTTTCGCTACATATTTCTACGGAACTTTCCACCAGTCTCGAATAGAGCTTGTGTAACTTGTCCAACAGTGCAGTATTCTACAATATCCATCATAACTTCAAACAGATTACCTCCTTCTCTAGCCACTTGTTTGAGTCTTGCTAGACCTTCTTCAGCCTCTTTGGCATGAGTCTCTTTGAATGCTTTATTTCTTTCAATTACCATCATTCTTTCTTCTTTATCTGAACGTGTAACTTCAATGTCAAACTCTTCCACTGATAGTGAATTATCAACTCCTTCCTCAAAAGTATTGACTCCAATAATTGGTAATTCTCCAGAGTGTTTTCTATGTTCATAGATCATTGATTCATCCTGAATTCTATTCCTTTGATAATTAACTTCAAGAGCACCTAGAACTCCACCACGTCTGTGCATTTCTTCGAATATTTTCAGAATCTCTTCTTCAACAGAATCGGTCAACCAATCTGCCACATGAGATCCTTGTAATGGGTTTTCATTTTGCAACCAACCGTATTCTTTCGAAAGAATAAGTTGTATTGCAACAGCATCTCTTACTGTATCTTCTGTAGGTGTTCCAAATGCTTCATCACGAGAATTAGTGTGAAGTGAATTAGCATTATCAGCTAGTGCATAAAGTGCTTGTAATGTAGTTCTATAATCATTCCATGTATATTCCTGAGCGTGTAATGATCTACCACTACTTTGTATGTGGTACTTTAGTTTCTGACCTCGCTCATCAACCCCATACATATCCCGCATAGCAATAGCCCATATTCTTCTACAAACTCTACCAATAACTGCATATTCAGGATCCATACCATTCGAGAAAAACCAACTGAAGTTTCTCAAGAATTTATTTGCATCTAATCCTCTAGAATTGAATAACTCCACATATGTCAAACCATTAGATAGAGTTAGAGCAGCTTGAGATATTGGATTCGCTCCTGCTTCTGCAATATGATATCCTGAAATTGAAACGAAGTAATGGTTTCTTATTTCATTATCAACATAAAATTCAGCAACATCTCCCATCATTCTCAGTGCAGTGTCTAAATTGAATACCAATGTATTCTGACCCATTGATTCTTTCAGTTGATCTGCTTGGACAGTCCCTCTGACTGTGCTTAGAGTTCTAGCCTTAATTTCAGCATGTTCTTTTCCATCAGGTTCACGGCCATTTTCTTCTTCAAACTTCTTTACTTGTTGTCTTATTGCTACATTAAAGAAAGCAGCAAGGTGCCACCAATAATTTCCATTGATTGTTTTTGATACTGAAGTATTAGGTGCACACAAATCAAATCCTTCGAATAATTTCTCCATTTCATCAACAGTGCTTATTGAAACTCCACTTTCACAGACTTTCCCAAAAATGTCTAGTCTTTCTTGAGGGTCGTTCCCATACAAACTAGGAGAATCAAAAGCAACTGATAATCTGTTGAAGTCTTGATCTTTGGAAAGAAAATGGTATCTTTTGTTTGTTCTCTCTGCACTACCTTCTCCAGCAAACATTCTGACAGGTAACTCATCTTGTCTCTTGAATGGGAAAACACCTCCCGTGTAAGGGAACGAACCAGGCATGTTTTCTTTCCTAATCCATTGTAGAGTATCCCCCCAGTCGCTGTAATCTGGTAATGCAACTCTCGGCATATCTAAACCAGAAAGCGTAGTTTTGGTTGTTTTAACAGGAATATTTTTCTTTCTCACTGTATAACTAGTTGTCCCGGAACGATATTCCTCTGCCTTTGCTTTGAAATTGTCTAAACTTTCCCAAGCACCATCAGGTATCTCTGAACGAATAGTATCTGCCTCTTCTTTGAGTCCTTCAGCCGCAGTTTTATTCTTCTTTGATTTCATTTGTTCTGCTGCTGCTTCTAATTGCTGAACTAGCCTAATCTTAGAAGAGACCTCTTCTGTTCTAGAATGATAATTTCTAATAGTGCTTGAAACTTCTGCTAAATATCCTTGTCTTTCTGGAGGTATTGGCGAAGATCTATGTGGTAGCCCATCAGTTCCTAATCTTGGCTTCGATGCAGAAAATGCTTGCGAGTATTTTTCATTTAGTAAATTACAAAGTTTCTGCCATAATTGGTCAACTCCCGCATCTGCGAACTGACTAGCAATAGTTGGTACAACTGGTAGGTCAGAGTTGTCAGTATCCCACATCTCTCTATTCCTCTTGAACTGTTTTCTGATTTCAGCAAGCGCATCTTCTGCTCCTGGCCTATCGAACTTATTTAGAACTACAATATCTGCTGAATCTAACATCTCTAATTTTTCTAATTGACTAGGTGCACCATATTCTCTTGTAGTGACGTATAATGAAAGATCAGCTACCTCTGTTATTGCATCGTTCCCTTGGCCAATACCACTAGTTTCTACAATTACTAAGTCGAACCCTACTGCTTTACAAGCTTCAATCGAACGACCTATACAATCTGCAATCTCTCTTCCACTATCTCTACTAGCGAATGAGCGCATGAATAGATTCTCATCTGATAATGAGTTCATTCTAATTCTATCTCCTAGTAAAGCCCCCCCAGTTCTTTTACGAGTTGGATCAGTGGCAAGTAAAGCGATTTTAGTTCCAGGATTATCTCTTTGTATCCTCAACATCAGCTCATCAGTAAGACTTGACTTTCCAGCACCGCCAGTGCCTGTTAAACCTACTACTGGACATGTTGAACCATCGTTTGATCTAACTTTTTCTAATATTTCATTAAAAAATTCTTCATCAGCGTTTTCTGCTAATGTTAATAATTTAGAAATTGAGGGATGATTGTTTGCAGTGATTGGTTCCTTTAATGATTCAAATCTTCTTGGGTCAAGTAAGTCATTCTTTGATGCCCTTTCTATGGCATCAGAGACCATTCCGGTGAGTCCTAATTCTCTCCCATCTTCTGGAGAGTATATTTTTGCAATATTCGAATCAAGCAAATGTTGAATTTCATTCGGAAGAATAGTCCCTCCTCCTCCTCCAACTAGACTGACATGGCCAAAATCAGATTTATCTAGAATCTGTTTGGTATGAGTGAACATTTCCACTGCTCCACCCTGATATGAAGTAATGGCTACACAATGCGCATCTTCTTGTATTGCTGCTCTAGCAACTTCATCTGCACCTCTGTCATGACCTAAGTGGATGACTTCACATCCCATTGATTGGAAAATTCTTCTGAAGATTCCTATTGCGGCATCATGGCCATCAAAAATAGCCGCTGCGGTAATGATTCTTAGCGGCGTTTCACCTGCCTCAGCAGACTTTTGCATGTACTCGGGATACTACTTGCCCCATTTAATGCGCCGATTGAAGATTATGGTAATTTCAATAAATAATAATCGTGTTTTTCATTAATTTCTGTTGTTATAAGTCCTTTTCTAATTCAATCCGGGTAAGTATTGAATAGGTATCATTTATTCGCGCAATTGGAGATAAGGTGTTATGTTATGCCCTAGGGATGGAACTTTACTGATATCGCCTGATGAAAGCGGGAAATCAGTATTCTCTCGTAATGGAATCTTCCATTGCCCTACTTGTGCAGGTTTAGCTATTAATTCTGAGGCAGCATCTTCAAAAATGTGTAGTGAAAAATTAGAATTAATGCATGATGGATTCAAAGATGAGGGGATAGCAATAGACATTTGTTGTCCATTTTGTGAGAGTGATATGAACGTTCGAGACTTTGCATTCAGGAAAATTGATGGTTCTTTAACTGAATTAATTGAGATTGATGGATGCACTGAGTGTTCATCATTTTGGCTCGATTCAGGAGAATTACAGAGATTATCACCACCTATTGATAATGGTCAAGTGAATCCTAATTCAGAGGCAAAATCTCTGGCAGTTGTTTTTGACTTACTTTTCCATCTTCCGTTCGTTTTGTTATAATTAGGAGGCTTTCTGATATGACAGATAATGATAGCCCATGGTGGGGTCCAGATAAACAAGAACAATTATCTCAAAATTCTTCCAATACATCAAAGAATGTTTTTTCTGGTGATGTCAGTAGTTTTTCTACCCCTCAAGCAGTTAATGTTACTCAAATGAAAGATCCTAATCAATTTCTAATCTCTCAATTTCTTATTGGATTATTCCTAGTCCCTTTAATTGCAGGTTTTTTAATGTCTCTGGTGGTACTTGAAATAGAGCCTGGAGGTCAAGATAATTTTTATTATGATAGCAACTATCAACCAATTTTTGATGGTTCAGTAGAAATTAATAACGAAGATTACAACACCTTAACTGTAGATTTTAATATCCCAAATATTGATTTGTATGAAATTGATGATGAAGATTACTATTTCTATACTGGAGTTTCTGTTTATGGTGATGATTGGGATGATTATGGTGACTGTTATTTTGATGTTGGATACCACCGTCTGAACATATTTGTTGAATCTGAAGATAACAGAAGATGGTACCCAATGGAATGTTATGGTGTTCTTGAAGATTATAATTTCTACTTCCTTAAGAACGGTCAATCAATAACCTATGCCACAAACTATCAATCTCAAATCGATAATGTCCAAGTTGAGGGAGATGAAGATCCTGATGTATCTGGTATATTAGTGAACTTCCTGCCATTTTTAATTCCTGTTGCTTATTTTGGAATACTTGTTTGGAGTTTTGTATCTAAGAAAAAATCACTTGGTTTTGGACTATTAGGAGGTATTTTCGTGGCCCCTTTCTCATTCTGCTTCTCAATGATATTCCTTGGTTTCTTATTCTGGGATTTGTGATTACTAAATCACTCCACTAATCATTAAACCTGCAAAAATAAACATGAGTATTCCCATCGTCCCATCAATAATATGTGAAATTGATTTTAGTTTCTCTACACGCTGACCAGTAGTTAATACAAGTGCTACAGATACATACCAAGTCCCATCAATAATCATCCCCAATGCCCCCATTCCTAGAAGAGTTTCAAAGCTCACATTATTTTCTATAAAAGGAGTATATAAGGCCAGCATCCAAGCTAAAATTTTCGGATTCAGTAATGCGATTGAAAAACCTTGGATGAAACCTTGTTTGTCGTTATTATTATGAGAATCCAAATTATTTCCAACTGTCGGACCTTTCCTAGCATGACTTAGAAAAATATATCCTAGCCAAATTAAGATACAAACTCCTGCCCATTTCAATCCCGTTTCTGCAGTCTCATGAATTGAAATTGCTGTTGCAAAGGCCCCCGCTGCAAGAAATGCGTATATCCCGAATCCAATTCCATGACCGATTCCAGTCATCACCCCTTGTCTTCTACCCCCAGATAGAGTGTTTCTTAGAACAACGGCTAGAGATGGGCCCGGGCTCATTGCTCCCAAACAAAAAACAGTCGCAAGAGCAATCCATGCCTCAGGTGTCATTGTATCACTGAGTCTTAAGCGCCTTCATACATTGCTTCTATTTCTGCTGCCCAATTTTCCCTAATCTGAATTCTTCTAATCTTTAAAGTAGGGGTTAATTCACCAAAGTCAACATTAAGATCTCTCGGTAGAATCTTAAATTTCTTAATTTGTTCAGGATTGCTGAATTGTCCATTCAATTCAGTAACCTGTGCTTGCATCTCTGCATGAATTTCTTCACTATCTGTATAATCTGCTAGAGTCTTTCCAAAGCTTTCTAGAGTAGAGATTTGAACAGTTGGATCTTTTGGTATTTTCGCTGGATCCATACCGTGTTTATCTCTTAGAATTGCTCCAACATCTAATGTGAATAGAGCACTGCAGTATTTTCTTCCATCTCCAATTAACATACATTGAGATACCATTGGAATAGACTTCATGGTTTCTTCTATTACGAGAGGTGCGATATTTTTTCCACCAGAACTCACATACAATTCTTTTATCCTTCCAGTGATTTTTACATATCCATCTGAGTCAATTTCACCTTTATCTCCGGAATGCAGCCACCCGTCAGAATCAATTGTATCAGCAGTAGCCTCGGGATTTTTGTAATATCCTTTCATGACATGTCTTCCTCTAAATAGAATCTCTCCACTATCAGAAATCATTAGCTCTGTACCACTGAATGGTTTGCCAACAGTACCAAATTTGTGATTTTTCTTGTAACCTAAACTTGCACCGGCTGTGGTTTCTGTCATTCCATATCCCTCATACAATGGTATATCGAGTGTATGGAATAGTTTTAGAATATCAGGATTTATTGGAGCAGCACCTGTTATAGCATATACGCAGTTAGACATTCCAATTGCTCCCTTCGCTTTTTTCTTTATAATTCCGCCTAGAATCGGAACTTTAGCTAATTTTATTTTCCATCCAAGTTTTGCAACTAGATTACTGTATACTTTTTCATAAATTCTAGGAACTCCAATGAATAGATGAGGTTGTACTTCTTTGGCAACATCAATTACATTCAACGGTGCATCTACAACAGTCATATGAAGACCCCATCTGATGTGTGCATGACAATCTACCAGTTGGCCGAAAACGTGAGCACATGGCAACCAAGAAACATAGCCCCATCCTCTTTCGAATTCCTGTAATTTCCAAACTTCTGCAAGTTCGAAATCAATATTATCATGACTCAATTCTACTCCTTTTGGATTACCAGTTGTACCTGATGTATAAATCAATGAAAATGTGTCATCTGGCGTAATGCTTGATACTCTTTTTTCGATCTCAGAGTAATCTACATCTGCTCCTTTCTGGATAAAATCCGACCACGACATACACCTAGGGTGTTCAGGCATATCTACTCCATCCATTATCACTACAGTTTCTACCTTGTCTAATTTATCCATTATTTCATGTAATCTGTAAGCACACATTTTCTCTTTGTTGCCGCCATCCATGGGATTATCTCCGACAAATACAACTTTTGAATCTGAATTTCCTACAACCCATTCTACTTCTTCAGGAGAGCAGGTATGGTAAACTCCAACTGCGGCACCATTGCACATATTTGCAGCATGATAAGATGTATACCACTCCACTCGATTATATGAGTAGATACTCAATTTATCGCCTTCATTGAATCCCATGGCAATAAGAGACTTTGCTACAGAAGCAGTTTGATCATGAAATTCTGACCAACTAATATCGTTCCAATTGCCATTAGAATCTTTAGCAGTAATCGCTGTTTCGTTTCCATGATTCTTTGCATTTGCCATCAGGTATTCGGGGGTTGTCATAGCAGACATGAGACTTGACAGTGGATATCTTGACTTAATTGTTTACTAGTGTAGTAATTGGAACTTAGTATGTTTTATTACACTAAGAATCCTTATTTTTAGGTAGAACATTTTTGATATTTTCTTTCCAATCATTTCCTTTGTTTCTGTTAGCCAGAGGTGATGCAGGGGAGGGATGCCAACAACTTGTTATTTCAATATCAAGATGTTTTAATGCTTTCAGAGCCCTTTTTTCAGCATATTTTCCAACTCCAACGACTCTTTTTATGTCCATTATCTCAACAACTCGGAGCAAATGTTCATCGCATATTTCAAGTAATTTATTCACGACTTCTCCAGATATTTTATCTGGAGTAATATTCGTACCTCTGTCCCCATTAAAAAGCATTAATGGACAATGATTTACAATGAAAACATTTGAAAATATTTCGTCGATATTACCATAATATTCTTGCAATACATTCCATATCCTAGTCCCTGAAACTTCTTCTTTATGCCAATCTAACCCCGAGATAGGTCTTTTTGGATGGATTTTTTTTGGTTGATTGACTTCCAGTCCCTTAATTCCTAATAGGTCCCTTACAACACTAGTTGCTGAGAACGGAATTCCCATCTGTCCCATGCCATGAGGGCCAGGATTCATACCTAATAGGAGTGTATTTGCTCCTTTTCCTCCACCTAATTTAATAAATGCTTTATGCGGTTCCCAAGCATAAACTAAAGGATTGTAAGAATAATCTACTAAACCCTGTTTTACAAGCATATCTCCCAATGGATCAACTCCATCTCGAAGATTCACAGCTGCTGTAATTAGTTTATCTGTAATCATTTTATCACTACTGCTTTACATCCCTTATTTCAGCATTACAAATTTCTTTAAGATATTCTGGGGTAATTGGGAAAACGGTATCGGCAGTACCTCCAGCTCCCCAAATTAAATCATACTTGAATAAGTCTTCATCAATGATCTTTATTGTTTCTTTAAGGTGTCCAAAAGGCGGAACTCCTCCTACAGCATAACCTGTACTTTCTAGAACATATTCAGGTGAAGCCTGACCTGGCTTATAACCTAAAATTTTCTTTAGTTTTTTCTTTCTATCTACTCTATTAGAGCCCGATGTAATCACAATTATCGCTACATCTTGACCTTCAAAAACAATTGATTTTGCGATATTAGATACATCACATTGAAGTTGTCTTGCAGCGTCTTCGGATGTTCTTGTTCCTTCTTTATAGCGCCTCGGTTTAGCCTCAAAATTGATTTTAGCACATTCCTCCATCCATATCTCATGCCCATCCATATTTATTCATGAAAGGATTAGGATAAAAGTTGTTTGCACTTCCGCATTATTGATGAATCATTGTCGTTCGCAGTATGTCTAATGAATTGGCCTATTGGACCTTATGGCACTTCCATGGGAGCATTATTGCTATTTACGCTGCCGATACATTTTTTCTTGACAAGAGATGAGAAAGATAGACGTGTTTCATTAGCGGATTTACCAAAAGAAATCAAAGAAAAAGGCTATTGGTGGCATATTCTTCTATATTTGATAATGTTTTTCTATAAGGCAATGATTGATTATCATAACGAACCAATGAAAGCTAGAGTCGGAGGATTTACTCACTGGATATATGCAATTGAGGGAGATTGGACAAACCATATTCAGGAGTTTTTTCTCAATGACACTTTAACAGATCTCTTATCTGGTCATTACCTATTCATGTACCTATTCATGATTTGGTTTTCTCCAATGTACTATATCTTATGTCGTGATGAAATAATGGCTGATAAAGCGGCATTGAACTATTTTGTGATATATCTTTTAAGTGTGCCATTATACCTATTTTTCAATGTTGAAGTGACGTCTAGTTATATCTCTAATATGGACGCACTTCTTTATCATGATTCATTTACTTTGGCGTTTTTCACCGACAATGACCCTATGGATAATGCAATACCAAGTTTACATGTAGGGTTACCAATAAGCTTGCTAATAATAAATAGGCTACATTGCCGAAAGCTAGGTATAGATTTCAAAGATTGGCGCCACAAAGAGTTTGATTATTTTGTTCAATTCAATGTGATAATTTATCTATTTTCTATACAATATCTTGGTATCCATTGGTTTGTAGATATAATTCCTGGAATATTCTTGGCTATAATTACATCTTCATTTGTTCATGCCGTACAACCTGTAGTGCGTGCCAGAACTGAAAATGGATGGACTTCTTTACTTCCAGACCGAAGTCAAGCATTATCTTCGATCTTAGTTTTATTAATTTGTTCTACATGGTTAGCAGTTGGTGTAATTGACGGCTCTGGAACAAATGAAGATGAGGCTAATATGAGGTTTGGAATCGACGATGTCAACCTAGATACTATCGAAGTTCACAGTCTTTGGGACCCCGTAATTATTGATGTTTTTAATGTTGGAGATAATGATGTCGAAGTCTTGCTGATACAGAGAGACTTTGTCGAAGAACATACTGAAAAAGGAATTTTCTATTGGGATCAATTTGTATCAAAAGGAAATCTCTCGATAGTTGAAGTAAATAGTTCGTTAACATTTACAATTACTCCTGAAAGTTTGTTTGATGTCAATATTGTTTTAGTTCGATTATATAATTCAGGGAATATCGAGGATGATTCATTAGGGGAAGTACGAATTGTTTCGAATTATGTGGATGATGAATTAATCTTTACCGGGTTTTTAGTCAGTTTCCCTGCTTTTATCATAACAGGGATAGTAATTGAAGGCTATTTTAATAGAAGATTTTAGAATATGTTGAATGCCATTATTCCACCGATGTACAAACCAGACATTGAACCCAATGCTAGCCAAATCCCAATTCTAAATGGGGGGAAATTGTGCTGCCACAAATACATTGACTGACCTAACCAGGTTAGAATAACTACCGCGATTCCATAAAACCCAAAGAAGAATCTAAATGAATAGAAAACCAATAATCCAAGTAAATATCCAATATATAATTCCACTTTATTACCATATTTTTCTGTCAAAAGAAAACAAGAAAATCCTAAAATAGCCAAGATGAATACAGGAAATAGAAGATTTTTTTTAGTGAAAAAATCTATCTCGAATAGATATGGGATGAATGCTAGAATAAATCCAGTTAATGATGGAAAAGCTACTGGCCACAGCGGAGCAGACTCCCACTTCATGATATGTCGGGGTCGTATCTAGCATATAATAGTCTGAATGGCCCCATACGTCTCATTCATCAATAAGAATAGTCTCCGACCTAATATGTCGAAAGGCGAAATTGTACTTGGATGCCTTGCACCTCATCCTCCTCATCTAGTTTATGCAGAGAATCCTCCTCAAAATGAGGCCTTCAGTGAGGGTGGTTGGGAAACTCTTCGCTGGGGGTATGCAAAACTTGCAAGAAAATTAAAAACAATTGACTATGATGCTATTGTAATTTTCACTCCACATTGGCAAACATACATCGGAACACATTTCTTGGGTCTTCCAGAATTTAAATCGAAATCAGTAGATCCTGTTTTTCCTAATTTGTTTAGGTATAATTATGATCTGAAAGTTGACGTTGAATTAGCAGAAGCAATGCACGAAGAAACTGCCAAAGCAGGAATCATTACTAAAATGATGAGAAATCCTGATTTTAGAGTAGATTATGGGACAATAACTTCCTGTCACTTGTTGAACCCAAGTTGGGATAAACCTATAGTCACAATTTCAAGTAATCGTAATTCTCACTATTACTCTAATGAAGTAATGATTGAACAAGCGAAGGCATTGGGTGAAGCTTGTATGAAGGCTATTGAGAAGAGCGGGAAAAAAGTGGTCTTAGTAAGTAGCCATAGTCTTAGCCATCGTCACTTCGTAACAGAGGCTCCTCTTCCTGAAGATATGAGTAGAGAACACATTTACAATCATAGTCAATATGTATGGGATATGAAAATTATTGATATGTTTAGAAATGGTCAGATGAAAGAGGTAGTTGACATAATGCCTGAGTATACTGAACAAACCATTGCTGAAACTGAAGCAGGCGGATTAATTTGGATGATGGCCGCTATGGGGGTGCCGAGTTATCCAGCTGAAATTTATGGTTATCAATCAGTAATAGGGACTGGTAACTGTATAGCATGTTGGGATCCAAATAATGAAACTAGGGAGTTAGTACTCTGAGGTGATTTGATGAGCGAAGATTCACAAATTCTTTTCGGACTTTACGTTCCTCCTCACCCTCAACCATTACTTTCTCCAGACGCTAATGCAGGATATGCAAATTTGCGTGCTGCATTCGAAACATGTAGGAAGCGAATCGAAGAATCAGATGCTGATCTGATTATAGTTTATTCAACAACATGGCCAAGTGTTGTAGGGCATCAAATTCAAGCCCTCAAAGAATCTATATGGACTCATGTCGATGACGATTTTCACTATCTTGGAAGTATGCCATATAATTTTCAAATAGACTCTGAATTTTCTCATGAATATTGTTCAGCAGCAGAAAAAAGAGGTTTACATGCTAGAACTGTAGAGTATGAAGGATTCCCAATAGATACTGGCTCAGTAGTCGCTCTTAGCTTACTAAATCCCGATAACAGAATCCCTGCATGTATTGTTTCCAGTAATATGTATGCCAATCGTTCTGAGACTATTGTTTTAGGTAAAGCAGCAAATGATGCTTTAGTTAGTCAGGGTAAGAAAGCTGTTGTAGTTGTAGTTTCTAGCTTATCAAATAGAATGTTCACAGAACATATTGATCCTTCAGAAGATCGTATTCATAGCTCTAAAGATAACGAATGGAATGAAAAAATTCTCGAATTTTTCGCAGATGGTAGATTAGAAGATTTAAGTCAATTAAGTCGAGAAATTCATGGCCAAATTAGAGTTCAGAAAGTTGTTGCTTACAAGCCCGCTTGGTGGCTAGCCGCTTCGATGGGACAACACAACAACTACGATGGTGAAGTATTAGCCTATGAGGCGTTGCATGGTTCGGGTGGGGCCGTAATTCAACTAACACCTTCCTCCGGTTCATTTGGTGACAAAGAGTTTGATGAAGATGATGTAGAATATTACCAGGGCGATAGAAATGTCCTAAATAAGGGGAATCATTGATGTCCGAAGATCAATATGATGAGAGTAAATTTAGTCAACTTCTCGAATGGATCTATGAAGTCGATCAAGTAACTGATCCTGAAGCACGTAGTAGACTTGTAGGACAAATAAAATCCATGCCTCAAGATATTGTTGATAAAATGTATAATGATTACGGTAAATCATTTCTCAGCTCAGCAGGTGGTGCAGTGGGAGCAGCCGCAGGAGTGGCTGTTGGTGGTCCAGTTGGCGGAATAGTTGGTGGCGTAGTTGGTAAGAAAACTGCTGGAAAACTTGTTACTAACAATGGCCCGTTTAAGTCAGAACTTGGTCCTTCTGCTGTTGGTGCATATCCTCACCTTCATCGTGTAGGTGATCTAATTTTTGTAAGTGGAATTGGTCCAAGGAAACCAGTTACCAATGAAATTCCTGGTGGCCCTATTAAAGATGAACATGGTAATCCTTTAGATTACGATATCAAAGCCCAAACTCGTTCGGTAATAGAAAATATCAGGATTATTCTTGAAGAGTACGGTTCAAGTTTAGAAAATGTAGTTGATGTCTATTCCATGCTTGTTGATATGGATCGTGATTTTGCTGGCTACAATGAAGTTTATGCAGAGTATTTTTCGGAGATTTTACCTTCGAGAACAACTTGCTCAGTTTTAGCTCTACCTACTCCTATTGCTGTAGAACTAAAGGTTATTGCAAAGGCTTGAATCAATTAGATAAAGATTCCACTCTTTCAGATGTGCAGTCAATTGGTGCAGAGATAGGATTGCATGCTACGGGGTTACCTTCAGGAATCTCTACCCAATATTCTATTCCATCAACTTCCTCTGGATAATCTGTAGAAATAGAATGGGCTCCAACTGAAATAGCTGCCTCAAGCCTAGTTGTATCATTGTTATCTGCTTCTCCATCTTCAGCATTATCTGCTCTAGACCTAACAATAAATCCGTCTCTAACTAAAGCTTCAATTTCATCTCCATTTCCAATCGGATCAGTATCAGAAAAAATAGCAGCTTCTGAACTACCAGGTTCTGACATTGTAAACATTCTTGAGCCATTTAATCCAGGATATTTTTCATAATAACTTTGTCTTAGATCGCCGCTAGAAAGTAGAATAAACATTGCTTTTCCTCTTGAATCCTCTAGCAAAGGCCAACCGTTTTCAGTAATTGCTTTTGACAGAGTTTCTGAACCGTCTCTTACGTCGTCGGGAGTGATGGTTTTGTTACGTGGCCAGTATTGAATAATCTCTTGTTCAATATTTTCTAACATATTTTGTAAATCAATTACTACTGTATTATCTGTACTTTGCTCAACCCATTCCTTAGGTTCTATCCAAATCATCAATGGTACGTGCTCTTGATTTTGATCTGACCAATCTAAAAGTGTTGTTAGACATTCTTCCAAAGTAATACAGTTTGATCTCACATCATACTGATTGTGATAAACGTATAATTGCCCCCTCACATCCCACCAAACATCAATTTCAAACTGTCTTACTCCCTGTTCTTCTGCTTGGATATCTAAAGGATCATGTGAGTAATCATATGCTCTAATAGTAGGACCTATTGGTGCTAAATGATAAGAATTATGTGTTCCTTTCATCTGTATATGATTTATCCTTAGTGGAATTAAATCTTCTTCTTCATCAGATATTTTTTTTTCCGATTGAGATAGACAGCCACTGATTGAACCCGCTGTGATAATCAACACCATAATGACTGAAACCGCCTTCATCTGTTTAGGCTACAATGCTGTTTGGCGTTAACAATTTCGGAGTACAAACCTTCAACTATTATCGATGTTTCGCGTGAATATGAATAGACTTTCTCCATCAGAAGTTCTTGGAGTAGTTCTTCAACCTATTGAAAGGGTAACTGATACTTTAGAGCGTAAATTAGGACTCTTTTCAGTGGTAATTCTTTCATTATCTGCAATGTTGGGAAGTGGACTTTTTGTCCTTCCTTCTTTAGCTATGATGGAACTTGGAGGAGGTGAAATCCCAGTTGGTGGTATTTGGTTAGCGTATTTATTTGCAGGTTTAGTAATTCTACCGGGTGCAATCTCGCAGTCTGAACTTGCATCTGCAATGCCTTCTTCTGGCGGAGCCTATGTCTATATCGAAAAAACATTTGGTCCAATTATTGGTACAATATCTGGATTAGGGTTGTGGGCTAATTTTATGCTTAAATCGGCCTTTGCGTTAATTGGTTTCAGAGCATATTTATGGGTTTTACAAGGAATTTTAGGTATTTCAATCAATCTCGATGTAGCAGTAATGGTAATGTTGGCCTTGATTGTGGGGATTAATATTTTAGGTGCCAAAAGCATTAAGAAAGTACAAACCCCAGTCGTTTTAATTTCTGTCTCATATCTATTGTGTGTTTGTTTTTGGGCTTTAGCAACAACCGAACTAAATTGGGATTATGCGTTATCCAGAGAATCATTCGGACCAGATTGGCATAGCTTTTCATCAACTGCAGCACTAGTCTTTGTTTCATATATCGGAGTCACAAAAATTGCAGCAGTTGGTGGTGAGATCAAATCACCCAGTAGAAATTTACCATTTGGAATACTAATTTCATTGCTTTTCAGTATCATACTATATGTTTTTGTTACTCTAACAATGGCAATTACAGTTGACCCGGCGAATTACGTTGAAAGTGGACACGCGAGAGAAGATCCAATCTATATTTTCGCGCTAGATGTAGGAGGTCAGACAGTCGCAACAATAGCTGCTACATTTGCAGCAATCACAGTTCTCTCAGGTTCACTTGCAGGTATAATGGCCGCATCTAGATTCCTTTTCGCTATGGCTCGAGATAATCTCTTACCAGTATTTTTTGAAAATGTTCATAGTAAATATGAGACTCCTCATTGGGCAATAGTGGGTACTGGTTTGGCGATGGCTGCAGCTATAATGTTCCTACCAGTTCATGATGTAGCAGAATTTGCTTCTGGATTTAATATTATGATTTTTATTGTTTTAAATGCTGCAGTGTTAGTACTTCGCGCATCCGCAAAATCTCATTGGTATGAACCAGAATGGAAATCGCCATTATTTCCTTTAACCCAGATTTTAGGTATTTTAGGTGGGTCAGTTCTAATCTATGCAATGGGGTCTAAGGCAGTAATTGGTGGTACTGCTGCTATTGTGATTGGATTAATTATTTACCAATCATATGGTAAAAAACATTCTCAGAATCAGATTATTACTCCTTGGGAAACTTTCCGCTTGACATTTACTAATCCCGATGAAGTAGAGCATCGCCGCCGGTGGGCCGCATTCCATGCTGCAGATATAGAACGAAATAATCATCTGAATTTAAATGAATTTATTTCAGCAATGCAATCTCTAGGTTTTCCCGGCGAAGGCGTAGACGCACTGAGAGAATATTTCCATGCGGCTGATGAAAATCAAGATGGTATATTAGAAATTGATGAGTTCTTATTAGGTGTTGAAGAATTAGAGTTTGATTAGTGATTGATTAGGCGTTTAATTGAAGGCATGTATCTTGCTCGAACATACCGAAGGTGAGTGTATGGCAATATCTAGTCGAGCAAAAAAAGTTACAACACATACACTACAAGAAATGAAAGCAAGTGGCGAGAAAATCACTATGCTAACCTCGTATGACTATTCATTAGCGAGACTAGTTGATGCCGCAGGAATTGATGTGATTCTTGTGGGTGATTCAGCATCCAATGTAATGGCGGGGAATGAAACAACCGTTCCAATCACTTTAGATCATATGATTTATCATGCTCAATGTGTGATTAATGGAGTAGACAGAGCATTAGTGGTTGTAGATATGCCATTTGGAACATATCAGGGAGATTCCAAAACTGCTCTCGATTCAGCAATTCGTATTATGAAAGAATCCGGAGGCCATGCCGTAAAATTAGAAGGAGGTTCAGAAATTGTAGAATCTGTGGTAAGGATTCAACAAGCTGGAATCCCAGTAATGGGCCACCTTGGATTAACTCCTCAGTCAATTTACAAATTTGGAACTTACAGCGTTAGAGCCAAAGAACAAGATGAGGCAACAAAATTATTTGAAGATGCCAAGGCATTAGAAGACGCTGGATGTTTTTCTATTGTTTTCGAAAAGATACCTGCTGAACTAGCCAAAAAAGTTAGTGAGCAACTTACAATTCCAACTATCGGAATAGGCGCAGGAGTAGATTGCGATGGCCAAGTTTTGGTTTTACATGATATGCTAGGGATAACAAAAGATTTCAGCCCTAGGTTCCTGAGAAGATACTCAGATTTAGGTGAAATAATTGATGGTGCAGTCAAGCAGTACATCGATGATGTACGTAGTAAACAATTTCCTAACGCTGATGAAGGTTACTAATTCTTACAGTTCATCTCTACAAAACTTCAAGGACAACCGCCTTCGATGGTATGTTTGCTATGAGTGAACTCTGGGTAGAGCGTCATCGCCCGCGAACAGTGGGAGATATCAAAGGCCAACGTGCTGTTGTTGAAAGACTCAAAGCATATGCAGAGAAAAGAACATTCCCGCATTTACTGTTTGCAGGCCCTCCTGGTACTGGAAAGACCACTGCTGCAATAGCTTTGGCTAGAGATGTATTTGGTGAAGGTTATAGGACAAATATGTTAGAAATGAATGCTAGTGATGAGAGAAAATTAGAATCTATCCGTACTAAAGTAAAATCATTTGCTCGAACAGCACCTGTACCTGGCACCACTTTCAAAGTAATTTTTCTTGATGAGGCTGATGCATTAACTCCCGATGCTCAAGGGGCACTTAGGAGAATTATGGAACAATATGCTGAAACCTGTAGATTTATTTTATCATGTAACTACTCATCCAAAATTATTGAACCTATCCAATCGAGATGTGCAGTATTCAGATTCCGTCCATTGCCTGAAGATCAAGTTAGAGATATGATAGTGAATGTAGCTAAAGAGGAAGAAATAGAACTACATTCTGAGGCAGCAGATGCAATTGTTCACGTATCATTGGGTGACTTAAGGAAAGCTATTACTTCACTACAAGTTGCAGCTTCTTTAGACAGTAATGTTACTCGTGAATTGATTTATGAAACAACTGCAACAGCTCCCCCTGAAGAATTACATGGATATTTTCTAGCCTGTCAACAAGATGGATTCCAACCGGCTAGAAGAAGACTCAGAGAACTATTAGATAGATTTGGATTAGCTGGAACTGATTTAGTTAATCAACTACATCGAGAATTGGGCAGTGTTACGTTTTTTGATGAGAGTCAAAAACTTAAGGTTACTGAAGTAATGGCTGAAACCGATTTTAGAATGGTTGAAGGTGGAGGCGAATCACTACAGTTAGATGCCATGACTGCAATGATTTGCTCGCAAATCAAGCAAGGACAGTAGTTTGAGCGATTGAAATTGTATAGATTAATTCAGTAGTATTGACCCAGGGTGATCCTTGTTCGGTCATTGTTATTTCAATTGTATATTCTCCGGGATCTAAAGTTCCTAAATCCCATGCTAGACCTATATCACTTCCATGGGGTCCTACTCTTTCGCCTCTAGTCCAGTTATTGATGGAATCAAACATCTCCATCTCTTCAGTATGTGAAATGGCAGTCCCATTGGCTAATTCTTCTATCATTTCTCCTCTGTAATATATTGCAGCTATAATATTAACAGATTCAGCATCTACATTGTCTCTCACAGCCATTCCCATTACTACATCAACAGTATCTTGATTCAAATTAATTGTATATACTCCATTCTTCCATGAAGTTTCTTCAATACCTTCAGTTTGTTCAATATCAATTCCGCCTGCAAGAGTTGGAGGTGCAATATCTGCTAGAGGTGGATTTGAAACAATGAAAGAAAATGCTAACCAAGTAAAAACAAATAAGAAAATAGCTCTAAACCAATTCCCATTAGTATATAATTCGCTATATTTACTTGGAATAATTATTTTATGAATAGGTATTATTGTTGCACACAATAATAGAGGTAGAAGATATAATATGGCGCTTGGTTCATCCATTCCTGGCATCAACAGGTATCGTATTCCTAATGCTACTGAAGCACCATAAATAATTACAAGCCACATTGAATAGGCATCTGCAATTTCTTTTACTGCATGTGCAGCGGGATCAAAATCTTCAATCTTTTTTGGTGTAGTCTTGTCATCTTTTTTACCCCCACTAGACCTACGCTTACGGTCATTGTAGGCGTTAGCACGAAGGGCTGTATCAACGTCGACCACGTCTTGCCGACAACGAACTACTCATCAAGGGTACTGATGTAACAAGTTCCCAAAAATACTCATTTGTTGGACGGTTATACTCAAATGGTGATTAGCACTCGACCGACTTACTGCCGGGGTGGCGTAGTTGGTAGCGCGTCGGACTCATAGGGTAATTTTTGGTGGAAATATGATTTTTGTCGAAACTAGTCATGAGCGCAACAGCCTGCTTTGAGTGTCTGAGACATCCGAAGGTCGCGGGTTCAAGTCCCGCTCCCGGCACCATCATTAAACACGAAAAGGCTCAGCATAAGTTATGGTTGAGGGACAGGAAGTTGATTCCTCGAACTCAAAGTTTGGTGATTTTTTAGATTCAATTGACAGATTTTCAAAGAAAATTGAATCATCAATCAATGGAACCAATGACACTCCAAAGACAAATAATGCTCCAATAGATATAGTTGAAAAATCTGATACAAATACTACAAAGGTAGAATCTCAGATAGTAAATAAGCAAATAGTTGAAAATAAAAGTTCTGAAATCATTGATCTTCTTGAAAATACAGGTAGAAAGATTTCATCGTTATTGAAGCGAGTTTTCTATAATCTTCAATATATTATTCCAGCAATTATTATTTTTCAATCCGCTCTTTGGATAGCCTATCTCTCTAAAGATTCAGTTTCTAATGGGTTCATTTCTACTTTTGTTGACGGTTTAGGCGATTTAGGCGAAAATATATTACGTTTATTTTCATTTTTTGGTTGGATAATTGCTAGTACTATTTCATCTAGTTTAGATTCACAGACTTCTTTTGGTACATTTTCTCTGCATCAAAATGTTGCAGATTTAATATTCATTTCATTATTCATTTCTTCTATACTATACCTAATGAAGAGAATCCAATCAGTATATATTTTGATTTTTGTATTCTTATTTTCATTCATTCTTAGGCTTATTGAAGTTGAAGATTTTTCATATGATTGGTTAATGTTCTTATCAATAATTATTTCATCGATAATACTCACTTCATTATTATCAATCCCATTGTCTAGATACAGATACAAAAAACAACTCAGAGATTCAATTATTGATATTTCAGTAATTTCAGAGAATTTACAATCGGCAGAAGCCTCATATCAGAAACCCGCGCCTGCAAGTATTGGTAGTTTTATGGATCAAGCACCGGTAACCAAACCTCGCCGCCCTTCACGTAGATCAGAATACGAACTTTATGAATGGGTTCTTCTGTTAGCAAATCTAATTTTATGGCCCGCAGTATTCATGATTTCTTTGATTCTAGGTTCTGGAGTTGAGGTTTACGGCAACTCATATAATATGGACGAAAATTATCTGATGTTACTTGGACCGTTATTTTTGACACTCTTTTTCTTCGGAATATTATTCAAAATGGATAAGAATGCTAGAGATGGTAGTCTATACGCTGCAGAGAAACAATCTTATCTTGAAGAAATGGAAAAATATCTCAAAGCAAGAACTGCTTATCTTGAGCTAGTGACTCTACAAGCAGAGTCCAAAAAACAAGAAATTGTTTCAGTTAGTTCAGAGGAATAGAAACGTGAATAACTCCGATAATGAAATGGGGCCTTTCGGTCGTTCTTTCGTTGGAGATTTTCCAACTTTTGGTTCATTGTTGCTATTGCTATCCACATTTTTTCTCAGTGCATTATTTTCTCTTGGTAATCTAATTCCCTTTCTAATTTTATTCATAATATCATCTTCATCTGTGGTTTACATAAGTTTTAATTTCATAGAACCTCATTTTAATTCTAAACCCTCTAATAAATTAGTTCCAATTAAGAAAAATAAACTTTCTTTTGATTTTCTGAAAGAAACTTTCACTTCTGGTTCAGAAAGGCCAAAGAAGATAATTACGTTTACTGATGCAATCAAAAACTTCTTCAAAAATTGGGCTAATTTTACAGGCAGGGCATCGAGATCAGAGCATAACTGGCCAATTCTCTTCTTCTCATTGTTACAAATACCTTTGAGTATTATCTCTATTGTTCTTGGTATTTTATTAGTAATTTCTGAAGATTCAGAATTTTTATTCTACGTATTTTTATCAATTTATCTGATATATCAATTCCTCCATTTCTTATTTTTC
>Ga0222717_10000330_pt1 | contig 41237 bp, 46 predicted proteins | sample C33_18DmetaG_FD_165053 | JGI IMG/M metagenome (GOLD analysis project Ga0222717, IMG submission 165053) | Estuarine water microbial communities from San Francisco Bay, California, United States - C33_18D | ecosystem: Environmental > Aquatic > Marine > Unclassified | place: USA: California... | reverse complement strand
AATGGCCGACGCAATGTCGGACGACACTAACTTTAAAAAAATACCTGAAGTTGCAGAAGATGAAGAGGGTGATGTTGAAGAAATTGTTAATGCTAAAGGAAATATTCAAAGAGGTGGTAAAGCAACAAATGCAAATACTAAAGGTGTAACATCTAAAAAGACATCTAACCAAACAGCAAAAGGATATGCAGGACAAATGGGGACTCATGGTGTTCACGGAACACACACCTCATTAAGGTATTGGGCGGAATCCGATATGAGTAAATCTCTTGGTTATGATGATACGTTGGGTGATGACGACAGTTTTAAGGAAGCGTACAAACATTTTACGAAGGAATTAAAACTTACCCATGAAGATGCAATTGAAAGACTTGAAAAAATGGGATATGACCAAAAACTACCTGATGATAAGGTTAGATTAGTTGAGAATCCTAAGAAGTTTATGAAAGACTATATGGAAACCGTACTAACAAAGAAAAATAGTAATGATGAAATTGTAAATAGTGAAAAAAAAGACATTAACCCAATCATTAAGAGACAGTTAAGTTCTTTGAAAACAACACTTAATAAAAATAAACTTACAATTGACGACATAAAAGAATACTTAAGTTAAAATGAGTAACAGTAAATTACAAAATAGAATTTTTAGATTACCCGAAAACATATTTGACTACATTCATAGTGTATTTATGTCGTTAAGTGATAAATCTGTTGTTGGTGTTCAAAGAGCGAAGGGTTTAATAAGGACTAAAAATATTAGTTACAGTCAATTAAAGTCAATCATATACGATTTAAAAAAACCCGAACTTAAAGACACCACTCAATTTAAACTAATGGGTGGTGATTTAATGTTAAAGTGGGGTGAAACTCACTTAAACGGTGAAAGAGAATTAATTAAGAAAAATAAAAAGTCCCAACAAAGATCAAATGAAATTGGTCAAATCGACGATGTAAGACAAAATAGTTTTTTAAAGAAACACACGAAAAAGACAAGTAATCGTGTTCCTACGAATATGTTAAAGTCTAATTCCGATAAAACATCTGTTTCACCAATATCATCGCTCGGTATTTTTGAAGAGGTAAAAAGAATAAAAGGATTATTATAATGGCAAGTCAAATAGAATCGATATCTGATAAATTTAGGGAAGACGCATTGGCGAGAAATGAATACAAAAGTCTTAAATCCTATGGTACATCACACCCTAATGCATTATCTGATGGTGATGAATTGGGTAAGGGTGATAATAACGGAAAAGTGGGTAGTAGTGTGGATATTCAAAACAGAATAGATGTTTTAGGAAGAAACACATATAGTACCGAATCACCATACGGATCATCGAACCTAAACGCATTGTCTGACGGTGATGAGTTAGGTCGAGGTGAAATGAACGGTAAAATAGGTACTAAAACAGATATTACACAAAGACAGGAAAATATTAAAAGAAATTCTTATAATATTACTAATGGTTACAGTATTGGACACCCTAATGCAATATCTGACGGTGATGAGTTAGGGAAGGGAGAAAACAATGGTAAAATAGGTGGACTAACAGATATTAATACAAGAACCGACAATACAGGAAGAAATGTATACAACGAAGATAATGGATATGGTACTTCTCACGAAAACGCGTTGTCTGACGGAGATGAGTTAGGTAAAGGAGAAAATAACGGAAATGTGGGTGGATTAACTGACATCAATACACGAACAGATTTAATTAATAGAAATACCTATAACGATTCGAATGGGTATAGTTTAGTACATCAAAATGCATTGTCGGATGGTGATGAGTTAGGTAAAGGAGAGAATGTTGGTAATGTGGGTGGTTTAACCGACATCAACACAAGAATAGATAACACAGGAAGAAATGTATATAACGAAAACAATGAATATGACTCCACACACCAAAACGCATTATCCGATGGCGATGAATTAGGTAAAGGAGAAAATAACGGTAAAATAGGTAGTTTAACTGATATCAACACCCGAGTTGATGGGGTTAATAGAAATTTCTTTTCAGAAAATAAAACATACCCTGACTTTTAATGAAATTATTTAAAGACATATTCAGATTCTTACTCGGTGAACAAATTTCACTGAACAAAGATGGTGTACCCAAATACTTGAGTAATTCTTCTTCGAGACCGGGTTCAATTGCAAATGCAGTTAAAGAGAGACATCCCGTTTCCTTTTTCTATAATGGACCAAGAAAAACAGTTCAAGCAGGAAAAAGAGTTAAAGCGGAATTAGTTGCTCTTGGTTTATCAAAAAAAGGAAATATGGTCGTAAGAGCATGGGTTGACCAACCATCAAGATCTAAAACAGGATTCCAAAAAGGTAATTGGAGAACTTTCATGGTTGGACGTATGAATCAAGTAGAAATATTTGACGACGAAACTTTCGACCAAAAAAGGGAAGGGTATAAAGAAGGTGATGATAAGTCAATGTCAGTGACTTACGTTACATCAGATTGGTCATCTACACCTGAACCACAAATACCTGAACCAGTACAAAGAGAACCTGAAGTAGAACCTGAGGTGGAACCAACACAAAGAGAACCTGAGGCGGAACCAATACAAAGAGAACCTGAGGTGGAACCAACAACCGATGAATTACCAGAACCCGAACCTAATAACACACCAAGTATTGAACCACCTATAGTTGATGACAATGACGATGATGATGAGGGTCAGGATGACAATAATTATGATAACTTGAACGAAAGTATTATTAGAATTAGAGAATTACTTTATAATTCAAAATAATATATTTATATTTTATATAAAATAAAAAACATGGCAGAACCAGCAAGAATTAACGAGAATGACTTAATGCAAAAATTAGTAAGTGCAAAAAAAGTTATGAATAAAGTGGATGGTAATAGTTTTACCACTGGTAATATAGATCCAAATAATTTTTTAACAACACCTGAGGATTTAATGAAGAAAAATTCAACCCAATCACAACAAACAAGTTCAGTTAAAACGAACTCAACACCTGTTAATACCGATAAAATCAGAAATTCTAAATTACCAAAAGCAATACAAGAAGCGATGATTAATAATCCAATACCACAAGCAGATGCAATTAGTTTAGATTCGACGTTAAACATGTCATTTCTTGATGGTGCAAAGAAACTAATGGAAAAAGAAGGTTTAACTAACTCAACTCAACTTGCACAACCAACGGTTCAAAACCATACTACACCTCAAACATCTACCCCACCAACATACAATGGTGATATTGCTTCAATCATAAGAGAAACAATCAAAGACACTTTAGAAGAAATTGTAGATAGAAAATTAGATCTACTTTTGAATGCATCTAAAACGGCGTCAATTAACGAGAATCTTGTACTAAAAGTGGGAGATTCCATCTTCAAAGGTAAAATCACGGGAGTAAATAAAACCAAGTAAAGGATTGATTTCCTAAGTTTTTTTCTTTATCTTTTGATATATAACAATTAATATATGTCAAAGATTAGGATATTGGCCATTCCTTCAGATAATCATGGGGTTGGTAAATTTAGAATGTTGGATCCATTTACGTACATTGGAGATAAGTTTTCATCAGACGTACACGTGGACATCGTTTTCAATGTACCTAATGAAGACAGTTACTTCTCAAATTATGATATTGTAGTACTTCACTCTTTTGTGCACAAATCAAGTCATGAAGATAATGTTAAAAGAATTAAGTGGTTAAAATCAAATGGGATCAAGGTTGTTGTGGATACTGATGATTTTTGGAAAACTGACCATCGACACCCAAATCACGAAAATTTCAAAAAAAATAAATTATCTCAAAGAAAATCTGAACTACTAAGACTCGCGGATTATATAACAACAACAACACCCGTTTATAGAGATACAATAAAAAAACTACTGAATGTGGATAATGTTATTGTATTCCCAAATGCAGTTAATGAAGAAGAAAAACAATTTCAATCAAAACCAATTGAAACTGATTTAGTACGTTTTGGGTGGTTAGGTGGATCATCACACGAACATGACCTATCACTTATGGGTGATGGAATTACAAGGATTCACAGAGAATTTAAAGGTAAGGTACAATTTGTGTTGTGTGGGTTTGATTTAAGAGGAACCATGAGAGAATTTAATCGTAATACAGGTAAGACTGTTGAACGACCAATACGACCTGAAGAAACTGTATGGTCAAGATATGAGAATTTATTTACTGGTAATTTCATGTCATTGTCACCTGAATATAAAGAACATTTAAAAACTTTTAATAAAATACCTTTCGATGGTGAATTGAATCAACCATACGTAAGAAGATGGACAATGGATGTAAACAAATACGCAAGTAACTACAATTACTTTGACATTTCCCTCGCACCTCTTGTTAAGTCAGATTTTAATATGAACAAATCACAATTAAAAGTTATCGAAGCTGGATTTCATAAGAAAGCAATCATTGCAACCGAAGAAAATCCGTATCTTATTGACCTGATATCTTCAGTGGAGAAAGGTGGTGGTATAAACCCAAAAGGTAATTCATTATTGGTGTCATCGAGTAAGAACCATAAACAGTGGCATCAACATATGAAAAGGTTAATAAACAACCCTAACATGGTCAAAGATTTAGGTGAGAAATTATACGAAACAGTAAAAGACAAATATTCCCTCTCTACTGTTTCTAAAGACAGAGTGGAATTTTTTAAATCAATTATTAATTAAAAATAGATAAATTATGTATTATTTAGCAACAGTAGGTTACGAAATGGAACAATTAGACCGTGAAGGTAACCCAAGAATCACAAAGGTCAAGTACGTCGTAGAGGCGGAGTCAATTGAAGAAGCAACTATCGTTTTAACGAAGTATCGTTCAGAGGACATGAGATCAAGTCAAAGTGTATCAATTGCAAAGATGCCAATTGAATGTATCATAGCGAAAGATCTTACACCACAATATTATAAAGGATAAATTATGATCTCTAAAGAACAAATCGAAAAAAATAAATCAAAACTTATTGAGACTTCTGAAAAGTATGGTGTTTTAAGTAAACCACTTTTAGAATTCTTAGGTGAAGATTTATTTGTTGCACCCGCATCTACTTCGTTAGATATGTATGGTGCATATCCTGGTGGATTATTGGAACACATTTTTATATCATCCAAATATGCGGTTAAAATAAATGGTATTTTACCTGAGTCGTTACAACAAGACATCTCAAGTATCCTAAAGTGTACCATTCTTTCCCAAATAGGGAAGGTGTTTTTATTCAAACCAAACGAAAGTGAATGGCATAGAAATAAACTTGGTAAAATGTATGAATTTTGTGATGACTTAGTATCAATGAAAGTTGGTGAAAGATCAGCATACTACTGTTCGAAGTATGGGGTTTCACTAACCGAAGAAGAATATCAGACAATCGTAAACTCAGATAAAGGGGATGATGATTTACAATCAAAATATCATTCTACACCATTAGCTCAAATTGTTAAACAAGGATTTGAGTTGGCAATATTTGAACAAAAAAATGGATAAAAAAAGTTTAGAGGAATACCTTAAAAAATTAGAGGGGTTTGAAAAAACACTGAGTCAAGACGAGGAAAATGTCGACGACGCATATATTAATGAAATTGCTAAAGTGTTGTCTGATTTATCAATGGATTCGTTAGCACATGACGAAGAAATTGGTAAACAATTCAAGAACAGTGATTTTACAGTTCCAAATGAGGATACCGTCACATTTAATAAGGATGATGAATATATGCACGCAACACTAAAGTGTAAAATTAAACTACTCCATCCTGACGCGGTTGTACCACAGTATAGTAAGTTTGGTGATGCGGGTCTTGATTTAACAGCAACCACTGTTGTTGTTGACGAAGAATCTAATCAAATAACATATGGTACTGGTGTATCGTTAGAAATACCTATTGGGTTCGTGGGGTTAGTTTATCCTCGTTCATCGATACGAAAAACAAATCTATCTTTAACAAATTCGGTTGGTGTCATTGATAGTGGGTATAGAGGTGAAATAATGGCAACCTTTAACCGTTCTAATTCCAATTCTAAGGAAGATTATAAAGTTGGAGAAAGAATATGTCAACTTATGATCTTACCCTACCCCAAAATTGATTTCATTTTAAGTGATGATCTGTCAGAAACTGAAAGAGGTAGTGGTGGTTTTGGGTCAACAGGTAAATAAAGAATAAGATTAATTAAAAATATTAATGACTAAAAGAAATACAACAGTTAAGAAATCACATAAGACTCGAATTAAAGAAATTATAAAAAAACCTCGAGAAAAATTTCTTAACGATTCCCAAAAAGATTATTGGGATATTCTTGGTAATAATGAAATAACTCTATGTTTTGGACCTGCGGGTGTGGGTAAATCCTTCATCGCGATGAAAAGAGCAATTGAATTACTTTGGCAAGAAGATAATAAATATGAAAAAATTCTTATTGTTAGACCCGCAGTTGAAGCGGAGGAAAAATTAGGTTCGTTACCTGGTGGTCTTGAAGAAAAACTTGATCCGTATATCTTTCCATCATACTATCTTTTAAATAAAATTATTGGTAAAGATCAACGTGAAAAATTAAAAGATGAGGGATATATTGAAGTTGCAGCACTTGCTTATATGAGAGGTTGGAACGTTGACAATACAATACTTGTTTTTGAAGAAGCACAAAATGCATCACCTGCACAAATTAAACTACTCCTAACTCGTATTGGATATAATTCAAAATTTTTCCTTTCAGGTGATTTAGAACAATCCGATAAATTTAGGGATAAAACAAAGAGTGGTTTATATGATGCGAAGAAGAGATTGACAGATTTAAACAATGTTGGTGTGTTTGAATTTTCAAATAAAGATATTGTAAGGAACCCTATTATTGGTAAAATCCTAAAGAGGTACGAATAATAGACTTTACTTATAACATTATTACTATTATATTTAATATATGGAAATTTACATTAGTATAGACGGGGTCTTACGTAACACAATTGCAAAATTTGATTACCATTATAAAGATCATTATTTAGATTCTGATCCAGAGGACTTACCTGAGGATGAAAAAGATTATAAATATGACGTAATTGAACCTGTGAGAAATAATCACTTAATGGAAAGTTATATGTTTCAATCTAAAGATGAATTTGAAAATTTTACATTCATTGATTATGCGGTTGAGATATTTGGTCATGCAACACCATCATACGCTAAGACGTTTTTTGATTTAAATAATTTTATTTATAACAACAAAGATCATAATGTAACAATTGTAGGATTAGATGAATTGGGTAAATCTAAAGCATCTACTTTGTTCTTTTTATCGAGAAACGGATTTATGGGGAATAACATAAAGTTTACTATGTCATCCGAGATACCAAATTTGTGGAAAAAGTGTGATCTATGGTTAACTGATAATCATTCTGTTATTGAACAATGTCCCAAATCAAAAAAGGTAATTAAGTTCAATACTGAATACAATCAACACTTTACAAATCCCTTAGAAATACATAACTTAACAGAAATAGATAACAAATGGTTGAAATCTTCGGAGAATATTATTATATCGACTTGGACAAAGTTACTGAAGCGAGTGAGTTGATTATTGAAACTGTCGAACCCAAAGAAGGGGAAGAAGATTCAATACCAAGACATGATCAAACAATAAATGTTTTTAAGTACGATATTGTAAAACAATGTATCGATACTATATTAACAGAAAGTGGTGGTGGTGATGATATGATGGGTTTACTCGCGTCAGATATTTCAATACCTTTTAAAGTTGCATTTAACACCTTAATAAACTACGGAATTTTACTAAAACACGAAAATGAGTAATAACATACAAGAAAATATTGAAAAATTAGAAAGTGCCTTCAATAGATTGGAGAATAACCAATACAAACTTTACTTTCTTACTTACGACACTAAGAATAATGCAAGAGCGGCAGTTAAATACATATACGACACTGTATTAACTTTAAGAAATGAAGGTCTCGACGCACATATTTTAGTTGAAGATAAAACATATGTTGGTGTTGAATCTTGGATGGGAGACAAATATAAAGATCTACCAATCGTTACGATTAAAGAGGATCAAATTGAAATGGGTATTGATGATGTAATCGTAGTACCTGAATATTACTCTAATGTTTTAGAACAACTTAAAGACGTGAAATGTACCAAAGTGATGTTGGTTCAACAAACTGAGTATATTTTCGAAACCTTACAGGTTGGTAGTAGATGGAGTGATTATGGTTTTGATAAAGTAATTACAACAACTAAATCTTCTAAGGAATATATACTGTCGGTTTTTCCTGAATCAATTGTTTATGTTAATCCCCCAAAAATCAGTGAGATATTTAAACCAACCGAATCATTGACCAAACCATTTATTGCAATTAGTGCAAGAGATAGGGGTCAACATCGAAGAGTTATTTCTGAATTTTATTTAAAGTATCCACAACTAAGATGGGTTACATTTAAAGATATGGTTCAAATGTCTCACGAGGAATTTGCAAATCAATTACAAGAATGTATTTGTTCTGTGTGGTTAGATGATGATTCTACGTTTGGTACTTTTCCACTTGAATCTATGAAGTGTAATGTACCTGTAATTGGTAAAATACCAACAACTGAACCTGAGTGGTTAGATGAAAATGGTCTATGGACATATGATTTGAATAAAATTGTTGAACTCGTTGGAACCTATGTTTTAGCATGGTTAGAAGGTGTAACAATCAACGATGAAGTTAAGACTAAAATGTCCGAAACATTAATCCCATACACTGAGGACATAATTGATAGTAACATTATTTCAATATTTAATTCACTGAAGAACTCAAGAGTTAAAACAATTGAAAAAGGGTTAACTAATTTAAAATCAAAAATTGAAGCATAATGAAAAATATTACAGTAATACTACCAGTACACAAGTTGGATGATCTATATCATGAAATGTTATCTAAAGCGGTTGAGTCCGTAGAACAGTTCTTTGACGATGTGAAGTTATTAATTGTTGCACCTAAAGATGTTGTAGAAAATATTACATCAAAGGGTTTATCTGATAAATTAGATATAAACATAGTAACAAATAGTGGTGACACAGGATTTTGTTCACAAGTAAATCTTGGAATAGAGAGTTGTGACACTGAATGGTTTTCTATTTTAGAAATAGACGACGAGTTAACTAACAATTGGTTAAAACCGTTTTTACAATACAAAGAAGAATACTCAGATGTTGAAGTATTTTTACCAATTGTAAAGGATGTTAACACTGATGGTAAGTTATTAAATTTTACTAATGAGTCTGTATGGGCTTATGGTTTTACAGAAACACAAGGTGTGTTAGAGAATGAGGTTCTTTTAGATTATCAAAACTATCAAACGAGTGGTGGTTTTTATAAGACAGAAGTAATAAAAGAAAATGGACAGTTTAAAGACAATATTAAACTAACCTTTAGTTACGAGTTTCTTTTAAGATTAACACATAACGGAGTCAAGATTATGTCAATCCCACAGATTGGGTATCGACATGTCAACTTCAGAGAGGATTCATTATTTTGGTCATATAAAAATGATGAGAAGAGTAAGTTAGCGACTAATGAAGCAACATTTTGGTTAGACACCGCTAAAAAAGAATTTTTCTTTAAAAATAAACGAGATGTAGCTTTTGCTGATAACAACTAATGCCAAGAAAAAGAACCCAAAAAATATACTTTGGGGAGGAACAAGAACAAGCGGTAGTACGATACTTAGAATCCGAAGACGATGATGAAAAGAATAAGATATTCAACGAATATTTAAGAGAACCTCTCAAAATAATGGTGGAAAGTATAATTCGCCGTTATAAACTTTATAGGAAGGATATGGACTTTGAAGAGATCCATACCGATACAATGTCATTTTTAATTACTAAAATTAATAAATTCGACACAACAAAAAACTATAAAGCATACTCCTATTTTGGAACCATCTGTAAGAATTACTTGATGGGTGCAATACAAAAGGACCATAAAGAACAAAACCGTTCGGTATCTTATGAAGACATTTCTTCAAGATTAGAAGACCGAGCGGATTTATCATATATAATCGATGAAGATATTATTGATTATAAGAAAGTTGTCATTAAACTAACTACCGATCTTGAAGAATTTGTTGAAAAGGAAGACCTTAACGACAATGAAAGAAAGTTAGGTTACGCACTTATTGAAGTGTTTTCAAATTTTGAACAAGTCTTTCAAGTTGGGGAAGGTAATAAATTCAATAAGAATTTAATCCTTTTAGCATTAAGAGAAATGACATCTTTAAGTACTAAAGAAATAAGAGTTGCTATGAAAAAGTATAAAAAACTCTATGAAGTACTGAAGATCGGATTTATAAATAATTAGAAACAACTATTTATTGGTATGAGAAGAAATAAAAATTTATTGTCTTTAGACACCGATTCCGCACTTGCATTAATGCAGGAAATATACAATGATATTGTAGAACAAAAACAAACAGCAAGTTTAATAACTAAAAAAATGTTAAGTTTTATGAAAGAGGCTGAGGACATGAGTGTTCTTGGTCCTGTCATTAAAGAACAACAAAAAATATTAAACGATTGTACTGAAAAGAAAATTTCATTAGTAAAGTTACAAAGTACCTTATTAAAACAGTCAGGAACCACAAGTGGTGGTACCGTTGGCGGTGGTAAATTAGAATTGACTGAAGACGATAGAAAACTACTCGAGAAACTAATGAAAGAAGATGATGAACCAACCGGTGAATCACAAAAATACGAAATGTAATGAGTGGTAAGATCAAGAAATTACGGAATCAAATAAAGTCGAAGATTGAGGTAATTAAAAAAATAAACGACATGCCCGATATAGACGGGGGTGAAGTTTATGACTTGTATCTTGACGCAAAAGTCGATGACTTAAGTAAAAAATTCGCAACTAAGAAAGATGCGTTACTTGGTAAATTCGCGAGAAAGAAAAAAGATAACCAAGGGGACATCTTTAGTTCCGTAATTGATATTGCATCTGGTTTTTTAAATGATACAAACGCGAAAGTAGAATCTAATAACAAATTAGTTTCTAAGAATAAAATAAAAAAATACGCACTACAATCTGCAAGTATTACAGTAAAAGATTCTAAAAGAATTGTAAATGATGCCGTGAGTGAAGTATTATTTGTTAATACAGAAACAAGTATTTGTGGTGTTGAAACTGAGTTCCCTAACGATACAATATCTATATCACCAAAAGAATTTGATTTTTTGGAAGTCTTACAGGTCGATCCTTTAAGTGACTTAGGGACAATTATGTACGAACAACCATCACCCTCAGTGGGTAAGGTTAAAATGAATAGAGATTTTTATGGTGCTTTTTCATCACCGTATTCATTTAGTTCTACAAACGGTAATAATTTATTTGATTTAGATTGGAATACTGCGTCTCAAGAATACGATGTTTCAGGACTTAAACAAGGTCTATCAGCACTTAAAGTAGGTGAATTCACTAAAGACTACTACTCAAGTATTGAAGAACCTAACATGAATGATATTATACGAAATACGATGCTTCTAACACTAAAGGGTGGTGGTGATAACCCACCAATTGTAGATGAAGCACTTAGTTTCTTGACTGAGTTATGTGAGAAGTTATTCGGTTTATGTGGGTCTCCTGAGGAATCAAATCTTATACAAACAACATCAAAAATGTTTAATGAAAATGATGCTGATGTTGAGTCTTACTTTGATTTTAACGATGTTGAAGGTATCGATGTTGACGACAGAGATGCAAGATTTAGAAAAGTGTTGAAATTTGTAGATTGTGGTAATTTTGAAGTACCAACATCAAGCGAAAATTTTGAAGATTTTGTTTATCTATCAGGTGAATCAAATAACTTAAGTGAGTTGTCTGATTCTATACTCGCAAATGCGGCGGCTAATGCGGCATTGAATTCGGGTAGTGATGTACCCCCAATACAATTCCAACTTGAGTTAATTAGTGGTTTCATATTAAACTTACCTAAAGCGATCGTAGGTAGTATTATATCACCAAAATATATATTTCCAATTGTGGTTGCTTACAAATCAATAATGAGTATAACATATGATGATGTAAAAGAATTAATGAAAAAACTATCTAAATTATTTTTTAGAATAATAAAGGATATTTTTTGGAGATTTATACAGGAATTTTGGAAGTTAATTAAAAGAGATTTATTGGCGTTTGTTGCTGAAATTGCAGCAAAAATATTAAGTAGAAAATACAAGAGACTAATTGCAATATTACTTTCTATTATTTCAATACTTAGAAAGATTTTGGCTAAGAATTTCGACAATTGTCTTGAATTATTTCAGACGATAATACAAGCAATTACATCTGCATTGAATCTCAGGGGTCCTACAATTAACATCCCTGGTATCATTTTGTCATTCTCCGATATATTACCAGGTTACAGTGCGGATAGGGCGTATATGAATGCCGCTGAGAAAATGGCAGGTCTCGGTTTAAACACAGGACCAATCTATGGTGAGGCTAATGAAATGATGTCACTCGTTAAATCAGTTATTGACGGCAACTCCGATGAATTAGATAATAATTCTTATCTAAAAGCGGCAAGTAAATTTACAGTAATACCGACACCTATGGGTCCTGTACCATTACCGCCGGGTTACATAAGCGTAGCAGGAAAATTATTCTAATGGACAAAGAAAAATTAGTAGAAATAATATCAAGTCCCGACGTTAAATCAAATAAAGATTTAAATGAATGTCTGGAAGTTTTAAATGATGAGTTTGAAAAAACAAAGTCATTAATAATATCACTTACGAAGCATTTAGATTCGGTAGAGGATGCATATGATAAAATCAATAACGAATTAAACGATAGATTTAAAACAGTATGAAGTTAGTTAATTTAGGTATTGTTAAAGACAACTTAGACCCAAAAGGTATAGGTCGTGTTAGGTATAGTATATTAGGTAGTCAGACTGCACCGTCACAAGGTGCTGATGGGTTTGAAGAGTGGGACGCACTCGATCCCTTTTGTGCATCACCATTTCTCCCTAATAATTTAAATTTTATACCAACAGTAGGTCAAACAATTAAAATTGTACAGTATGATCTTGAGAATGATTTAATGAATCAAGAATATATACCAGGACCATTTACAACAATACATGATTGGACAGCACAAAGTAATTCGGGACAACTTGAAAACACTTCATATGGTGTTGCGGTAAAACAAACGGGAGATATCTTTAACCCTAACGGTACATTTAAAAAACCTAAAGCAAATAATTCCTTAGCAAAACATGAGGATTGTGCTATCTACGGTAAGTTTGGTTCTGATGTTCTTTTCACCGAAAATGGTGTGAGTTTAAGAGGTGGTAAACTATTGTCAAAAGAATCTGCGAATAAAACCGAAAGAAAAGATTTACTAACACATCCACTAAGAGGAAAAAAACAATCAACATTAAGTCTCAAAAAGTTTTCATCTAAACAAGAGTTTAAAGAAGAAAAAGAAATTATAACTAAAGTACCAACAAACAAACTTAGTTATGTGATAGAATATGATGTTGACGATATAACTGATCCAAAAAAAATATACTGGTACGTGTATTATGTTAGAGAAGTTTTTGGTGAATCATTTGCGACTGATGTATTCACTTCAACACACACACCCGATTTATCAACAATTGACTCAATCACACTGGTTAATGATGATAATACAATGACGACACCAACATTTGTTCAAGATGTGAACTTACTTGGGGTTGCGGGAAATCCTATAAAACGTACATATATTAAAATACGTAAAACACTTTGTGACCTTCATGAAGATGGATTAAAGATAAAGGACATTAAAATAGATATCGATAAATCAAAGTATATCCATCCGTTTTACTTCCGACCACGACAATCGTTAGTCAATGTTATAGAAACAACACCATCGGTTAGTGATTTTTTAGATAATATCAAACCATCATGTAACACATCTGTGTCTGAAGGTTCAGGATTATTTTGGAGTATTTCAGAACCCTCACCTAAACCAAAATCAGAAGAAAAGAAAGTAAATGTTCTAAAGACACTCAGTTCAAATTCAGAACAGTCTTTTGGTACCCTCGTTTCGGATAAAATATATTTTTTATCAACGGATGCTAATGAGGTAGGTACTAAATCAGTTCCTTTCGATAAGTTAGACACTTATGAGTATACTCAGGAAGATCTCTTAACTCGTATTGAACCTAATACATATGCGACTGTGAGGGGTGAAACACTATTGGCGTTTTTAGAACAATTATATGTTGTTATGGCGGGTCACGCCCATCAACCAACAAAACCAATGGTAAAAGAATCATACGATGGTTGGAAAAAATTAGAACTTTTACGAGATACTTTGAAAAATGACCTACTAAATAAGTCGATAAGAATAAACTAAGTGATATTTATATAAGAAACACTTATACAGATGTCATACTATCGTTCATATTTTGAGAAAAACAACACCGTAATTAAGAACAGTCAGACTAACACTGCAAAGAATCCAACAACGGAGATTTTTTACGGTTCAGGTTTTTCTAAGTTTATTTTCAAAGTTGATTTTACTTCTCTATTAGAAAAAGTTAGTGGTGGTGATTACGTTATAGATAGTAACACAACACACAAACTACACCTTACAAATACTATTTTTGGTGATGAAACTTTCTTAGGTGCTAAAAGAGGTACTGGTAGAGAAAGGACAACATCTTTCTCATTGATTATTTTTAAATTGACCGAATCGTGGGACGAGGGTGTAGGTTTTGATTATGAGGATGGTGAGTACGATTACACAACAGGTAACGATACTTACGATAAAAGACCATCAAATTGGTTTAATCGAACTACCGCCGATACGTGGTCACAAGAAGGTATATATTCAAACAATCCAATAATCCTTGATACTATTGAATTTGATAATGGTAATGAAAATCTTGTTGCTGATATAACACAATATGTTAATGGTATTGTTGTTAATGGTGATGTTGATTATGGTATTGGTGTTGCGTTTGCAACCGAGTATGAAGAATTAGATCAAGAAGTTGATCAGTCTGTGGCTTTCTTTAGTAAGTACACACAAACTTTCTTTGAACCATATGTTGAAACTTACTTCGATGATAGAATTCGTGACGACAGAGATAATTTTATTGAAAAAACAACTCAAAACTTATATCTATATGTGAATAAAGAAACTAACTTCTTTGATTTAGATAATTTACCAACCGTTGATATATTAGACCCCACAAAATCACCAATTTCGGGATTAACAGATCTAACCGTTAGTAAAGTTAGAAAAGGTGTCTACGAAGTAACTTTTGGACTTAACGGATTAATCTGTGATGGTAAAAGATTCTTCTATGACGTTTGGAAAGGTATTAGTGTTGAAAATAGTGTATTCCCCGATATAACACAAAAGTTTGTACCTAAACCATATTCTTCTAAATTTAGTTTGGGTGAAAATCAAAAAGAAGTGAATAAATATGTTGTACAGTATTCGGGTATTAAACAAAACGAAAAAATACAGTCAGGTGATATAAGAAAGGTCAGTATTATATTTAGAACAATATCACAATCGACCAATATTCTTTTCGATGAAGTGTTTTATAAAATATATATAAAAGAAGGGTCAACCAATGTAAATGTTTTTGATTGGACATACGCTGACGTTACAAATGAAAATAGTTTTATGTTAGATACCTCCGTTTTAATTCCAAGAGAATATTATTTGGAAATCAAAGGTGTGAAACACAATGAAGAAAAAACATATCCAAATGTGATAAAATTTGAAATTATCTCAGAAAAATAATACTTATTAATATGAACTTAAGACAAATAATCGAAAAAAATCTGAATACGTTAAAAGAAGACAACTCAAGATCAGGGAACTACATGTTTTTTTCTAATTTAAAACAAATTCACAGACAATGTGAGATTTTACTAAACATGGACCATGATATGATTGACGATACATTAATCAATGGTCATGATTGGGCGGATGATCACGTAACAGTTGCTAAAGAAAATATGGATCAAGTACTTGACTTTTTTATGAACATGAAAGACGATAGTGAGGGTGACATTAACGAAGCAAAAAAGAAGAAGAAGAAAAATACTTTATGTGCAAGAGGTAAGTCAGCGGCTAAAGCTAAGTTTGATGTATACCCATCTGCATATGCTAACGGATATGCGGTACAAGTTTGTAAAGGAACCATTAAAGGTTTAGACGGTAAAAAAAGATGTTCAGGTTCATACTGTAAAAAGAAAAAATAAAATTTTAAAATAAATTAATATGGCTGATAAAGTAACACAACAAGACCCAAATAACCAAGAAGTTAAAAAGGGGTTTGTTTTTAATGAAACGGGTAATATCATGATGGCAACTACTGATGTGACCAATACAACGATAGAAAAAGAAGTAAGAGATGTATTCGCGGAAGTGTCTGTATTTTTTGGTGCAATGACAAAGGCTTTGGATAAAGAAGGAAAGTCTCTTTATGATTACGACGCATTACAAAAAATAATTGATTCTTCGGGTTGTTTCGTACACGTTAATGAAGAAGATGTTAATCATAAATCTAATTCTTGGGGAGCAACGTTTTCTAAGGAGTTATTAGAAGGGGTTCTTGGACTCGCCACAGGTGTTGGAGGATTGGCATTTGCAAAGGCGATGGTTAGTTCCGTTGGAAAAGAGGGATTAAATATTTCAGGAGATAAGAGTCACACCTCAAAGAAGGCCAGTAACATTATATTCGTATGTGAGTACTTATTAGGAATGCCCGTCATTAGTGCTATTGTATGTACTTTTGATACTGAGCAAAATTCACAAGCATTGTCTATAGGACCTTGTATAAAAGAACATAGTACAAGTACTGAGTTAACTATACATAAAGATACCTATATGTTTGTAACACCATCGTTTATAAAACAATATTCAAGTGACCTACTTGATGGTATGAATGATCCTGAACTTGAACAACTAACTAAGAAATTTCAAGAATTTTTAAACCCACCATCAACACCAAAGAAATAATTAGGTAGAAATGAAAATACACATCAACGAAGAAGATAAGAAATACATGGAAGACTGCATATCAAGTGGTGAGGTCCTCCAAGAAGATTTGGGTCGTTGGTTCAAAGAAAAATGGGTAGACGTTTCACGTAAAGTCGATGGAAAACACCCACCATGTGGTAGAGGTGATGCTGACGGTGATTCAAAAAGAAAAGGATATCCCAAATGTAGACCATCAAAGAAAGTTTCTAAGAAAACACCTAAGACCACATCTTCATATAGTAAAAAAGAAAAAAAATCAATGACACGACAAAAACGAAGAGTTGAGAAAAAGAATAAGAAAGGTGGGAAAGGTAAAAAACCTAACTACGCACGTTTTGATGAAAATAAATTCATTTCTTTAGTACTAAATAATTTAGATGTAAAATCACTTAACGTTAAAGAACCAAAACAAATAATGGTTAATGAAAACGAACAATTATTAAGTGAAGGTTTACAGTATCATATTAAGAACAACATTCCTATAGTGGAAAACATCTATAGGGTTTATTCTAACGAATTCTTTAACATTTATAATGAATCACGTAGTTTACATAATGAAGGTGTCTTAGAACTCACCGGTGTGGATTTAGACCTTATTAAAACTAATATAGGTGAAACAGGAATTTTTGAGGGAGAAGAAGTCTATTTAGACATACCATTTTTACAACACATAGAGGAATATCTTGTGGAAGCAAAACACAGAGGAAAGAATGTAAAATTAAATAAACCATTCAGAACTCCAAGTGGTCCTAAAAAATTCGCAGTATATGTGAAGACACCAAAAGGTACAATTAAGAAAGTAACATTTGGTGACCCTAAAATGAGAATAAGAAACAACAATAAAGCGGCGGCTAAATCTTTTAGAGCTCGACATAAGTGTAGTGAAAAGAAAGATCGTACAAAGGCGGGTTATTGGAGTTGTAATATTACAAGATATCGTAAGGCATTAGGAATAAAATCTTCAAATCCGTGGTAAATGAAGTTATATGATTTAGTAGAGGGTTATTACGACCCACCAGAATACCCCGACACACACGATGGTTTCGTTAATTCGGAATTAGATGATGTCACCGACTTATTTAATCTTGTGGGATATGATCCATATAGAGTTAGAAAAGGTCGAGAACCTGGATATGGTTGTGCAATTGTAGAACACAAAGAAACTAAAGAAAAATATGTTCTCCATGAAGACGACATTGAAGAAGATTACTTTGTGGATGACTTCGAAGAAAGAAGTGATCAAGATGAAGATGGTTATTATTCATATAGAGAATCACAAGACAATTCTCGTATAGAAGTTGAAAGTTATACCATGTATTCAACTATCTGTTATATGGAAAGTAGAATAGCAAATACATTCGAAGAATACACTGAGGGTGAGAAAATACTTAAATTAACACCAAAAGTATATGGTCAATTACAAAACGACGATGTCGATTTTTATAGATCAGTAATAAAAATTTTTACAAATAAATCATTTTAATGAAAGACAAATTTCCATTCCGTGAAATCGTGAGCTCTGACCACAGTGTTAGGGTATTCCCACAAACAACTAAAAAGACTGAATTAAAATGGCACTTTGATAATGAGGATAGGGAAATTACGTTTTTACACGATAGTGATTGGAAATTTCAAATGGATGATGAATTACCCATCGACATTCACGAAGGGTTAAAGGTTTTCATACCCGAAGGTGAATATCATCGTATTATTAAGGGTACTGAGGATTTAAAAGTCAGAGTTAAGAAACTTAATAAAACTCGACTACTACCCCACACTCAGAAAGCATAAGTAAAGAACGTTTTTGTTGTTCTTCCCACTTTCCTTGGTTTTTAGTAGTACACACTTCTTTACATACTATTTTTACAACCCCTGATTGTACCAACCCCCTTGCACAATCCATACAGGGTAATCCTGAGGTTAGATATGCTGTAGATTCTTTTAAAGATACACCAATACGTGCGGCGTTGTAGATTGCATTCCTTTCAGAGTGTTCAAACCAAAAGTATTTCTCAGGTCGATCTTGTCTCTCATCTAATTCATCATTTAAACCACGAGGAAACGAATTATAACCCGTACTGAGGATCTCTTTATCTTTTCCGACTATGACTGTACCAATTTTGGTATTAATGTCCTTAGACTTCTCCTTTACTTGTTCTGCAATGTTGATAAAATAATCTGTCCAATCCATAGTTAGAATATACAGAAAATAAAGCATAAAAAAAAGGGAAGACAATGTCTCCCCTTTTAGTATTAATAAATCCGTAAAGATTATCTTAAAGTATCCAAACTGAAAGTTTGTAAACCTGCTACGTTGATTACACCAAAGTAACGGTTATTAACCATCTTCTTAGCATATCTCGTCATGATACCCTTTATCGGAGTAAAGTTGAACGGGTTATACATTGTAGGTGTTAATTGTAAAGGTACGTAAGGTGCGTAGATATAACCAGCATCTAATAACGATTTTCCTTTATGTCCTACTAAGATTTTCCCAGCTGGGAAATAAGGATCTCTAAACACTTGGTAACGTCCAGCTAAAGTACCAACTTTCTCAATACCCATATTGTATTGGTCTTGTTCAGCACCTGCGTTAGATACGTGGAAGTACTCTAAATCATCGAATACTGCAGAAACTTCTGAAGAAACTACGATCCAGTTAGCACCACCTCTAAGTGTTGTTTTATGGATTTGAGCCGATAATTGGTTAATTTTAGTAATTAACGTTTGGTTCCAATCCTTTTGAGTATACCCTTGTAGTGTTGAGTTAGCGTTTCCACCATATTTCCACTCATTGTAATCCCATTTAAGGTTCCAAGCTGCTCCTTTTCTTAAGTCTCTTAAGATCTCTCTATCAACCTCAGCTGCAATTTGCTCAGATAACAATGCTGTTAACTCAGCCTCAGCGTCGATATTATGGAAAGCAGATACATCTTGTGCTAATTCTGGAGACCAGCTAGCTCTTAATTTTCTCTCCGTTACAGATACAGTAACTGACTCTAAATCGAAAGATACTTCTCCGATTTCGTCTTCGAATTCTAATGATTCGTAAGTTCTGTATGATACAGTGAACTCAGCTTTGTCAACTCCATCAGCACCGTTATCAGCGTCATTATAAGCGATAAATCCTGTTGATCCGTAAGTTTCTAAATCAACTTGAATGAAAATGATACCATTCTCATCACAAATGTCATTAAATAGACCAGTTGCACCAGCCGATTTCTTACCATAGTCAACAATACCACTTCCGTATTTCTGAGTTACGATGTTGATTCCTTTTGATTTACCACCAAAAGAAACTTCTAAAGAAGCTAAAAACTCTTCAGTATCCATAACGTTTCCTGTTGGTCCCGCTAATTTACCAGCTCCTGCGTTTGAAAATCCACCAACAGCGATTACTACGTTAGATACAATTGCGTTTGCCGCAATTACTTCATCAGCAGTTGTTGCAACTCCGTCAGCAAATGTTACACCACCTAAACAGTTAGCAACACCAGCAACAACTTTACCTTTAGAGTAGTCAAATAGACCCTCATCAGCTCCGTCACCTTCTTCGTAGAATCTATCATAAAGATTTCTTCCTGAGAAGTCTCCGTTTTCAGTTTGTCCTGGTGATCTGAATGGTGCTCTGTGAGCTCCTGGTTCAGCATCGGCAGCACCTTGTCTGTCAGAGATGTTAGGTACAAAGTAGAACAATTTACCAATTGGTAAGTTCATAGCTTGTACAGAAACGATATCGTTAGCCAATAACTTAGAGAATACTCTACGAATAATTGGAAAAACAACTGTTTCGAATGAACCTGATGCGTCAGACACAGCAGCTTCGTTTATTAAATAAGACGCTTGGTTTTCATATAACTGAGCGATGTTATCTTTTTGGTGACCTTCAAGACTTTCTAAAAATCCTAAGTCATCCCATTTTTTGATGGTATCTTCCTTGATAACTCTTAGGTGTTTTAACCCAATGTTACCAACCATACCTGATTCTAATAATGCTCCCATTTTAAAATTTGTTTTTTAGTTTAATTTATTATTTTATTTTTGACATTAATTCTTTCATTCTCGAGAATTGTGGACTTTCATATGCTTTTGATTCTGAAAGTACATCTTGAGATGAAGACGTAGTCGGATTTGAAGTGATTTTTTCCACTACTGATTCTGTTACGTTCTTAGACGAGTCTAATTCACCCTTAATTGTTTTATAGGTTGTTTTAGATTCAGTTAAAGACTCAACAGTATCAAATCTCTTCAAAATATTTAATTTCTCATTACGAGTAGTTGAATGTTCAGTGAACAATCTCGTTGCGTATGCTAAATTAGCATTAAACACAGCGACTTCATTAAGTTTGTCTTTGAATAAAACTAACGCCTTTTTATATTCACCGTTTTGTTTTCTCAAAGTTTCCACTTCTTCGTTGATCGCACCAGCTTTGTATTTTGTCTTAGACTTAATACCCGCTCTGTTAGATCCACCTTTGTCTCCATGTACGTTAGACTTTGTTCTTGCCGCTTCGTCAACCTCAGCTTCATGAGTGTCTTCCTCCGGAACTTCTAATTCATCCTCTTCAGAAACTTCTTCTTCGTCAAGGCTTTCTTCAGAAACTTCTTCAGAAACTTCTTCTTCAGCAACTTCGTCATCACTTTCATCTAAGTCAATTTCATATACAACGTCGTCTTCTTCAGAAACATCTTCTTTGATTTCAGAATCATCACACCCTTCGGTACAATCTTCTTCTTCAGAAAGATCTTCATCAGCAACTTCGTCAGATACTTCATCGTCTAATTTGATAATGTATTCGTCGTCACCATCTTCAAGCTCAACGTTATCACCGTCTCTCTTAACTACAATTCCGTCTTCAGGTTTCATTGATTTGAATACCTTAAGAACTTCGTCGTCAGATGCGTCAGTCATATCAAGAACGTCTTCTTCTTCATCTTCAGAATCAATTGCGTCAAACATATCATCCACTTCAGAATCTAAATCATCCTCTGTGTCTAATACGTCATCTTCAACTTCATCCTCTAAATCAGGATCTTCGTCGTCCGTTGGCTCGTCGTTTATCGAAGTTTCATCATCGTTTCCTTCATCTTCACTGTCCAATTGTTCAGCGACTTCAGGCATACCGTTTTCGTCTTCTTTTTTAAGATCTGCGTTTTCCGCATTTTCTTCTTCTTCCATTGATTCTTTTAGCAACTCGTTTAGTTCTTCCTTCATGGTTGAAGCAAGTATACCTTTTGCGTTCGCTTTAACTGCCTCTTCAAGGTCTTGTACTTGAAGCAATGCTTGTTCTAAAATGGATTTTTTACTCATTTGTTGTTTTTTATTTATTAATAAATACTTGTTATTTAAGAAAAATTTACTTTTATGGTATCGAAATCAATAAAAAGATGAATTATTTTTTTAAGAAACTATCCATCTTACCCATTAATCTCGACATTCTATCGTCTACAATTGGTTTTTCTTCTATACTCTCTGCGTATTTTTCTCTATCAGACGGATCGTTAAATACATATGCACCAGGTGTTGATGGTGATGATACTAAATCAAAACACACTAACTCAAAATCCTCCTGTACAATATTTTGTCCTTTTTCCGACTTTAATGATCCAACACCTCTTGAAGATATTCCCAATGTTACTCCATTCATAAGTAACATTGCTGCTTGATCACCTTTAGTACTTACTATACCTGATTTTTTCCAACCAGGTGATAGAAGTAATTTAATTTTTCCCATAAGTATTTTCCCGTCCCACCAAGTCTCGGTGATCGTGTGTGATACTCTATCTAAATCTATAAGTGAAGATGATGGGTGATTTAACTCATTTAATGCACTCCCTTTCTCGATAACGGTTTTATATTTATCCATTTCTCGTTTGAGAAGTTTCTCAGGATATATTCTACCGTTTTTATTTGGTGTGTCGTATTTCTGTAGAACAGCATAAAGAATAATGTCTTCTGAGAAGTCAACACCCTTCATTTCTGTTATTACTGATTTATTTTCATCAGGAGACACAAACCCAGCATCGTATTCGATGAGGATTCCTGTACCTGTTTCTTTTGGACCTAATACTTTCATGTATGAATAGTTTTATTACTATAAATACAACGGTATCGAAGTTATTTTTTATTTTTATGAAAATTATATAATAATTGGTTGTTCAGACACTCGTCAACTATCTCAATCATGAGTGATTTCATGTATAATTTAAGATCGTCACTTTTAATCGATAAATCTTTTAGAACGTAAAGTGTACATTCTAAATTCATAAATGATCTTTTTTCTTTCTTTATACCTTTAGTCCTAATGTCTAAATCAACAATTGACTGTGGTCTAAATGAATCACTATTCAATCCACTTATTAATCTTTTTATTCCATTTCTTGATGACCTAACTACTGCATCATAATCTTTACATTCCTCATCAGGTTCAAGCCATGAATTTAATTTCAAATATATAGTCTTTAAATCTTTGTGATTTATAGTTCCGTATCCAATCTTAACATTCTTGTGAGTACCTAAAGGAATAAATCTTCCTAATTTCATTTAACATGTTTATTCTTATTTATGGTGTTATTAAAATATACACATTAAAAATCACAATAACAAATTTTTTCATTATATTTATGTATATAACAAATTATGCTAATAGTAAAAGTAAAAAATAATAACATTGATCAAGCGATCAAAAAATTACGTCGTAAAGTGAAGAACACTAAACAGTTAATTTCACTTAGAGATAGGAAACAACATACAAAACCTTCAGTTACTAAAAGATTAAAAAAGTCTAAGGCGGTGTATATTCAAAAAATCAAAGATAAGGAGCAATAAAAAACCTCCACAATTGATTATGATGTTTCAAAAGTGAAGGTTTACACCTCTAAGGTAGCAACCGTCAAGGAAATTCTATTTTAAATTTTCTAATAATTCTTCTAAACGATATAGGTTATATTTTGTCTGTGTCATTTCATTAATTTCTTTTTTTACTTCATCAGACTTAGATGAAAACCCATTGTCTGATTCTACTAAAGAATTTAACGTACTGGTTATTGATTCTTTTAACTCTCCAAATTTAGTATTCAAATCTTCATTACTAATAGAAAGTATACCTTTTAATTTAGTTTTATCTTCTTCACTTAATGTTTTATCAAAACTAACATTAAAATTATTTGTCAATACAGAGTTTAATAAACTTTCATTAACACCTGTGTCTACTTTTAAGTTGTCAGATACTTTATTTGTTGTTAAATGTTCTACTAAGAATTTTTTAGCAATTACCTTTTCAGATATGTTACCTAATTTATCTTCAGTTGAAAGTCTATCTAACGACTGATATAATTTATCAGACTCAACTATGGTGTCAGATAATGATTCGTTCATTTGGTTAAGTACTTCACTCACCTCAATGTGTCTCTCTTTTAAAACTTTAGATAGTTCTTCCACATATAACTGTGCGGTTTCTTTATCATCAAATGTTTTTGTTTCTAATTCCTCATAAAGAGAATACATTTCTTTTAGGATGTCATTCTCCATTATTGGTTTGAAGTGTTCCTTCAGATTAGTTTTAAATTCACTCTTACCATAAGAGTTAGAAAGTTTGTTTAGAACTTTGTTTTTTATATGTCCAAATGTTATCATAATTATTCTTTTAATATGTCTTTGAGTTTATTCTCTACCTCATAAATATTGCGTTGGGCTTTATCAAGATCAAAAAGATCATCAAAATCTTTTGTTTCATCACCTAACATACCTAATATTTTAGATTTCTTACTTTCTGTTAATGTTGCTTTACGTTTTACCTTCTCTTCACTTAATGGTGCATCATCCATTGGAGGTGCGTCTGCACCACCCATAGGAGGAGCTCCACCCATATCATCTCCACCTGCATCTGGTGACATTGAATCATCCATCACTTGTCTATCTTTTTCAGGTATACCATACTTCTTATCAACCTCATCAAATACACCTGTTCTCTTAATAATGTTTTGTGTTATACCTAACTCAGCACCAAGAGCTCTTTCAAGTCTTTGTTGTTGTAAATCAAGTACAACGTCATTATCACTCATACCAAGAATGTTTTTCTTACCCCACGTATGTGATACTGGTTGGATACCAATCTGAGATTGATCAGAAGTTGCGTCTTTGTATAAAGTAATCTTTTCTTTCCACTGTTCAATCTTTAATAAATCGGATTGTGCCGATGGGTTAGTTAAAGATAACGTGAAGTTAGTAAGTTCATCTTCTAAACCTAAAAGGTATAAATGTACTAATGCAATTTTATTTAATTCTTGAACAAGTGATTTCTGTATTCTATTAATCGTTCTTGCAAAACGAATATCCATTAGTGCTAATGTTTTACCGTCACCCACAATTTCCTCAAAACCTAAGAACGCCTTAGGTATTCTTAGTGCTGCCAATAATTTCTTTTGGATATATTCAATATCAGCAATCTCACCTAAATTCTGAGCTCCTGGTAGAGTTTCTATTGGGTTTGTTTGTGAAGGATCTCTTACAGGTATAAAATAATCTTGGTCTACCGCCATTTGGTTGTACCTCATATCAACTTGTCCGTTCGCAGGATCAACCACTTGATCTCGTTTGAATTTATTGGCTACACGTTGTACATATGCTTCAATATCTTTGTCATCCATATTCCCAACAAAGACTTTGAATACTCTTCTTTCGGGTGCTCTTGATGTTCTATATATTAACATTGCATCTTCCGCAAGTAATAATTGTTTCCATATACGTCTTACTTTATCTAACATAGATGTACCGTAAGGTAATTTTCTATCATCACCCAATAATCTGAAATGTGCAACTTCCCAAGCTTGAAACTCCATATCCTTATTCTTCCACGCAAAACGTAATTCACGTGTTTTCATATTTGACGGATTCTCTGCTTTATGTACATGAGATGCAGCACCTTCATGTCTCTCAATTTCGATGTTAGGTAATTGTTGACATCCAACAATTCCTTTAGATGGGTCGATCTTTAAATAAACAAAGTTATCACCATATTTGGCAACACCTCTACACCACATCTGTAAGTTTGTGTTAATGTCAAGTACGTTTTTAAATAAGTCCTCTAAGATGTTACTTACTCTTTTTGATTCAGAATAAATTGTCAGAATTTCTCCCTTTTCTGAAAGAGTAGTTGATTCTTCAGAATAGATATCTAAAGATGCGGATATCTCAGGTGTGAACTCCATTGATTCGTAATCATAGTATGCCGCCAATCTATTTGGTTCGTAATAAACCGATTGGTTATACAATGATTGGTCCATCTTGGCCCACTTGTCGGCAACGTATGTCGATTGTTTTGCTTGGAGTAACTCTCTTTCGTAGTCCTCCTTACTGTCTGTTTTTAACAGAGTATCTTTGTCGAAACGATATTGCGGAGGATTAGGGACATCATTCTGAAATCCAAACACCTTTGTTAACCTTTGATAAACTGTTAAGTTTTTGTTTGCCATATTAATAAATATTATACTTTATAATATAAGGAAAATAAATGAGTAAATAAAGTTATCTCTGTTTATATGTGTTTTTACCAAATAACCAATTATGTTCCATATACTGTTCCTTACTTGCATCTTTCTTTCCTATTGGGTATGGTGACGGATCAGTACTCATCGACCCAATTGCGTCAAATGCAGTACCATAAGAATAAAAAGATTTTTTAGTCTCATATGTCCTTTCACTTAATACCCATGAATCTAACATTGCTTTGTTTGCGTTATCGTTACGTTTTAACTGTGTAAAACAAATGTCTCCAACATACATCGCAATTGACATTGCCATAATAGCATCATCATGTGAACCTTTCATATGGTCAGGTCGACCATTAATGTAAACAAATGTGTTTAATTCATTTAATAAACGAGATGACTTCACTTTAAAACCATGTCTTAGGTTTTCTTCAAAACTCGCAACAATTTGTGTTCTCTTATTATTAAAACTAATACCAGGTATTTTTTCCTGTGCACGTTTGTTATATTCCCATTTGTTTTGTGAATTAACCCCGTCGATATATTGGTCTTTATAACCTAACTCTTGTAATTTACGTGATGTTGCTATACCCATACCACCTGTAATATCAGTCGCAACAAATGCATTATAAAGTGTTCCCCATTTATAAACAATTGATGCTAAATCATCTGGTGGGATCATTCCAACATATTCTAATACCTGTTCACCTTCATCAAAATCTATAATACATATTGAAGATGCATCTGCACTATCCCCACGAGAAACATCAACACCCATAATATAACGATGTCCCATTATAGGTTCTTTCCAAACCCACAATGTTGATTGCATATATTTTTCAATCGGTTCACTAATCATTGTTTTCCTAATCTTCTCTTGTATGGTATTTGATATAACACCATCACCAGATCCTAAGAAATCACATTCTAATTCCTGTGCAATTTTTCTCTTATCGTACTTAAATTTCTTTGCCATATTCTCAAACCAATGAGAATAGGGTTTGTAACCTAATTCATGTAATTCTTCGTATCGTTCCCAACCTTCATTAAGTGTGATGTCCTCATCAACATATTGTTCTCTATTTAACATGTAATGTATGATATCATCCACCTTTAACCATTTAAGGTCACCAGCATAACGAGGATCTTTAAACCACCTTAAATCGGTAATTTTAAAATCATTCATTTTTCTTAATGCTTGGTCATATACACCATAATATATTGCATCATAACCGTTAGGTGTTGAAATAAGTATAACCTTACCACCCGTAGATAACGATGCCATACACGCACCCCAAAAATCTTCACCAGCATCAATATATGCGGCTTCATCAAATACTAACACGGTAGGTGTGTATCCACGAAGTGCATCCGCTGAGGTTGCAACCGCTTTAACTTCACATCCGTTATTCATTCTAAAACGACTCTCTGAGTTTTTATCGGGTGAAAATCCAACATTCATCCATTCGGGCCACTGATCTAAAAATCCACGAACTTTATTGGCCATCTCAATCGCAGTATCACGTTTGTTGGCAATAATCAGAATCCTTTCTGGGTTAGTTGGTTTTGCGGTCTGTATTCGTTTAGATAACCATGCTGCGGTTACCGTAGATACACCCGCCTGTCTATACTTACGAGTAATATTTTCGTTATAGTTATCGTAATCATGTATAAGTTCAATTTGATCGGGGAATAACTCTAATGGTACATACTTCTTTTGAGTATTGTCAAATGTCTGTAAATATGTTTTAAGAGCATAAGGAGTGTCCTTCATGATCTTAGCATATTCTTTTAACTGTATGAGTTTTTGTTTATCCATATCCAATAAATACAAAAAAAGTGGTCTATTGACCACTTTCTTATAATTTGTGTTATTTAATTATCGTCTTCAGGAGAAAATGTAATCCCTAATGACCCTAAGAATCCTCCGAGTCCATCATCATCATCATCGTCTCCATATTCTCTATTATATTGGTCCTCTTCGTAATCTTCACTCTGTAAATCCTGAATAATCTGATCTACCATGTTACTTATAATTTCTTTACCTAAGGTACTTCCTTTTAGTATTTCTCTTGAAACTTTGAAAAATTCATCATTGTCTAATGATGAGAATCTTGAGAATAAATAATTTTGAATATGTTTTAATTCATCACTCATTATTTTTTGAGGATATGATTCTCTAAATTTCTCCCAAATAATAGGACCTAATCTTAAGTCCCATATCTCTGATGGTAATGTGTCTGTTGAATTCATAACCATTTCAGCTGCACGAGGATCGTCTGGTAACCCTTTAGTTCCCATAACTTCCATAACACCTTTAATTAGTTCATGAATCAATGCAGGAAAGAATACTGCAGTTGCTTTAATCGTTGGTGGATCAGTTTCGGTATCTACTTCTTCTTTACCAGCAAAACTACCACCTTGCATTCCTTGTTCTAACACACCGTCAGGTAATATCCAATACATAAGGTCGTTTACTGACATTAATGTTCCGTATTGTGTTAGTATGTTAGGGTCTTTCTCTTCTAATTCTGTTGCAACTAATTCAAACATATAATGTCCTTTTTTAGAAGAACCCTGTATTAGCGCATTTATAAATCTTCTCTTAGCTGTTTCTTGATCAAACTGTTCAAACGCATCGATAAAGTCTTCTATGTCGTCTTCCGCCTCATCAGACTCAACACCAAATTGTTGTTCTACTTCCTCTTCACTTGGTTCTTGACCTTGTTGTTGAAATCCATCTGAACTAATTTCACCGACACCAACTAACTTAGCATCAAATTGTAATGATCCTTCAGGTATTGCCATTTCTCTTTTAACTAATTGAACCGCTAAAGTTTCTAAGTATTCTTTGTTGTTTGATTCAAATTCTAAAACACTACTTAACATTTGTTGCATAGTACCCACAAGAGACATGAACGTACTTTGATCCGTAACATTAGTCTCTACACCAGTATAACGTTTTACTTTTTCAACAACATCTTTAAATCTCTTAGACGCTATTAATTCTTCCCAATTGGATGGTAACCCATCAGGTTCGTCTTGTGGGAACGCAGGGTTATCCTTAAAAGGAGTGTCCTGTGTTGAGAGTTTATCTTCAAGACCTGGTTCTATTCTTTCAGGACTGTCACCATAATCCATCGGCATTTCTTTAATGTTTTTGATTGTTTCTAAAAGTGATTTTTTATTGATCATTCTGCCGCTTGTTTAAGTTCAATACCCAACGACGCAAAACTAAGTTGTTTTGGTAACACCGCTTTAGGTTTTGGTTTATGTTTAGGTTCAAATGGATTTTCTCTTTTTGGTTTACCTGGTCTTGTAGTTGGTTTTTCTCTTACGGGGGTGTCAGTATCAGGTTCTGATGGTTGAGTTGATTGTTCATCAACATCAAACATTCTGTTAGCATCACCTAAAGCATCTGCACTATCAGACAATGCACCTATCATTTCGTACATCTCTTTCTTTGTGGTTACTTCAGTATGATAATTATCTTTTACAATTCCTTCCACCCATTCATGAATATTAGAATCACTACCACTTCTATACATATCTAATATGATATCACCATATTCATCTTTAAAAAGAGTATATAATTCATCATACTGTTTGTGATCAACATACTCATCTAATAAATTAGATATAAAGTTGTCTCCGAATTCAAACTCATCACTATAATCATCAGGTGTCATTTCATCAACAATCTCAGAATATTTACCAGATAGTGCGATTTTCTTAACTAATTCATCTAAGTTAATTGTAGAAGATTCTTCACTCTCTTCTTCATACGTAATAAATTTATCACCACTTTTTTTGGCTTGTTCTATTGACGAGTTATCATCTTTAGGTATGTTGAGTGTTTCTTCAGATAAAACTCTCTCAGATAAGTCCTTTAGTTGTTTATCCGTTAGATTTGAAAGTAGTTTTCCACTTAAACCTTCATTCATAAGTTTTTTTACTAATTCTGGTCTTTTCATATTCCCATTTTAAATTTTAAATCTTCGTTTATAAGTTTATATCCTCGACCATCTAACTTTTCGGTTACCTTTTCGTATTTCTCACCAAAAGAAAATGTAAGACGTTCAAACTCACCTTCATAATCAAATTTTTCCCATCCTAATGCAACAACCCCATCTACGGCATCTATAATACCAAAATAATCGGATTTTTGTATAAGGTCGAGATTAATATCGGTGTTCTTCAACACCCCAACAAAATCTACGTATTCTAAATCGGGTGAAAGTGATTCGGGGTATGTTGATGCGGGTACATGGTACCACTCTTCTATATCAAATTCTTTTTGACTACTGAATATAAATTCGTATTGTTTCTGACCTTTATAATCTGACCCAATTTCATTAACATAGATTAACCTCATTTTTTACTTAAAGTATTTACTTAAAGTGTCATCAACATGTTTATTAATCTCACCTTTAAGTTCTTCTAAGTCAAGTTCAAACTCTTCATCTTCTTCTGAAACCGTTTCCGCCATTCCAAGATCATTGAATTTAGTAATGTCAATGTCATCACCCTCTCCAATCTCATCTTCGTCAACAATTGAGTCCGTATCAATAAAACTTTCAAGTTTATCCATAACTTCATCAAGATCAGTATCGGTAGAGATATCTTCATCTTCTACCTCATCTTCTACTTCGTCATCTGATTCACCATCAATTGGTTCTCCCTCTTCATCAAAACCATCAACAAAATCTTCATCTTCTTTTGATTCAAATTTTTCAGCTATGTCTTCTCTATCTTCTTCGTCTAACGCATCTAAATCAACAGCTGAAAGAATCATATTAATAACGTATTTAATGTCATCACTCTCCATCTTTGATTTAACATCTCTTAATGCTTGACCTAATTTACCTGAGAATTTTTGTACATCATCCATATAGTCAGACTTCTTACCCTCTTCTTCATCACCTTCTAAATCATCAGATGGTAAATCTTCAATTGGTTCTTCACCATCAACAGGTTCCATTTCAGGACCCTCAATAGGTGCATCATCGATAGGTGCATCTAACTCTGGTTCAGCAGCAACTGGTTCTGCGGGAATATCTTCAACAGGTGTAGATGATTCTCCACCTTTAGATTTTAGTACGTACTTTTTGGCCTCACTAAGTGTTTCTTGACCACTTATAAGTTCTAATCTTTTTAATGCTGACGAATAAGACGAAAATTTATTTTTGTCCTTCATAAACATTCCACCGATATAATCAAGGGAAGATTCGTTAATACCTTTTTGTACATAGTACGAAGATCCTTCGCGAACAATACCATAAGTTCCGTTAGTAGATTCCATAATGAATTCTACATTTTTCTTTGTACTATTCTCGTTAATTGTGGATTTAGGAGTTCTACCATAGTTGGCAATTTCCATAATCCTTTTTAATTTTTCATCTACAGGTAACTTCTCACTACCCAATGGTCTAAGTTTTGACATATTAATATATTTGATTTTAACTTATTCTTTTACTATAAATACAACAATAACAGGAAAAATATTTAGTTTTCTATTGTTCTATGGATAATTTCTTATCAGTTAGTTTAGTTTGGATCCCCAACAACTCACCTATGTAACCATTTCTTCTTAAAAGTTTGAAGGCCAAATTCTCATACGAGTATTCACCACCCTTATCCAAACCACACTGTCTAAATGATTTTAATTTCTTTTTAACCTTAGAAATGTCTTCTGAAACATCACCACCATTCTCAAAAGACGATTTAATATTATCAATTAAATCTTCAAATACCTCTGACTTTTTAATAATAAGGTCTTTATCGATTGATTGAATGGTACGTTCAGGTGTAACTTCCCACTTATTGTTTAATACGGAATAGATACCCGATGCTAAATGTTTTTCATTAACGTCTTGAACATATATCTCACAATCAAACCCTTTTATTAATATTTCATGTTGTTTATTCCATAAACTTCTTTTACTGTCAAAAAAGTTTTTTAGTAAGTCGAGGTTGTATTCTGTTTCGTTATAATCAATAAGAATGTGTAAATCGACATCTGAAAATTTAGACCAATTGTAGTTAGCTAATGATCCTGTCAAAATAATATCATGAATGAAGAACTCAATATCAATAAAATTCATAAATTCTTCTGTGACGACCATTAACCTTTCTCTAATTTCATCAAGCATAAAAAATTCACCATCTTTTTCACCGAATATGTCGGTAGATAGTGCATTTCTTATTTCAAACGATTTAACTATTTCTTGATTGTTACCAATCTCTTCGATTAACTCATCAACTAACTGAATGTTTTTCATTATAATTTCTTAAACTCATAAGTTTTTGCAATATTTAAATTGAAAAACTTACCCTGTGATTCTGCGAGTCTCAGTTTAGTGAACGCTTTCCACGGGACTTTATAATACTCATAACTACCACCACTCTTAAAAGTGACGGATAATGTTTCATCTTCCGTATTGTAAGATGCAGACTTGAGATTAGATGAATCGATCTCGATTAAAATATCTTTTCCGTTGATTGTTTCTGATAATATTGCCATAATGTTTGTATTTTAAATTAATATAACAATTTATCACGATTTAATCAAGTCAGTCTGATGTATATTATAAATATCTAAGAAATGATAAACCCCCTTACGGGGGTTATCTTAATTAACTGAAATTGTTCTTTGTGACTTCTTTTTTTTGGTTTTCGGTATGAATACTCGTAAAATACCATCCTCAACCTTAGCGGTTATTTTCTTATCATCTACGTTCTCAGGTAAATCAAAAACTCTTCCGAAAGAATTAACATACTTTGACGTTTCCTCCTTTTTTTCGTGTGAAATTTTTAATTGATTTTCCTCCACAACCACAGTAATATCTGATTTACTTAAACCAGGTACTATAAACTCAACTAAATGTTGTTTATCATCATAAGATTGATTCCAAATAACTTGACCGTGTGTTTCATTCTCCTCCGCGATGTCAAAGAGAGAATCTACCATCTTAAAGAATGGTTCATTTTTAAATACTAACATAAATTTACTTTTTTTTATTTTATTATCAATAAACCTATTACAATATGAATACCAACCTGTTATATAAGACATTTTGTCGTTATATCATAAAAAATACATGACTTTATGTCTTTTTAAAATATATTTGACTTTTTCTACGATTTTTGTTATCTTTATGTAAAACCTTATAATATATGTCTGTAGAATTTTTTGAAGAGGGAACGCCTCAACAACAACGTAAAGGAAAGAAAGGAAGTACGACACCAATCTTAGATAATTTCTCAAGAGATTTAATTAAACTTGCAGAACAAGGGTTAATTGATCCAATAATTGGTCGAGATAAGGAAGTAAAACGTATTGCTCAAATACTTTCAAGAAAAAAGAAGAACAATACGATTATTGTTGGTGATGCTGGTGTTGGTAAGTCTGCGTTAGTTGAAAAACTTGCAATTATGATTAGTGATGGTTCATGTCCAACTAACCTTTTGGATAAACGTATAATGTCCCTCGATTTAACATCTTTAGTGGCGGGAACAAAATACCGTGGTCAATTTGAAGAAAGGATTAAGGCAATCTTAAATGAGTTACAAGATGCACCAAATGTAATTGTATTCATAGATGAGATTCATACTATGGTTGGAGCGGGAAACGCATCAGGATCAATGGATGCTGCGAACATACTTAAACCCGCATTGGCAAGAGGTGAAATTCAATGTATTGGTGCAACTACCTTTGATGAATACAAAAAGAACATTGAAAAAGACAGTGCGTTGGTTAGACGATTCCAAAAAATAATCTTAACTGAACCTACTACCGAAGAAACAATTGATATCTTAAAAAATTTAAAAGAATCCTATGAAGATTATCATATGGTTGAATACCAAGATAATGTTGTGGAAACTATTGTTAATTTATCTAAAAGGTATGTTACCGATAAACAGTTTCCCGATAAGGCAATTGATATACTTGACGAATTAGGTTCTGAGAAAAAGATTAATGTTAAAGTTCCCACAATCATTGAAAAACTTAGAAACCAATCTGACCAAATAAAGTTAGACAAACAAGAAATGGTTCGAAATCAGGATTATGAAAAGGCAGCAGAACTTAGGGATAATGAAAAAAAGATTATTAAGAAATTAGAATCGGAAAAGAAGAAGTGGAGTGTAGAACAAAAATTGAATAAGAGACCTGTTATTGTTGATGATGTGTATAATATCATAACTGAAATGACTGGTGTACCGATAACCAAACTTGATACAAAAGAAACTAAAAATCTTCTGTCATTAGAAAAAACAATATCAAAAAATGTTATAGGTCAAGATAACGCGGTTGAAATAATCTCTAAATCAATTAGACGAAACCGTGTTGGTGTGAGAGGTGCAAATAAACCAATTGGGTCATTTATGTTTTTAGGGTCAACAGGTGTTGGTAAAACTCATTTGGCAAAAACATTAGCAAAGACATTATTTGGTGATCCTGATAAAATTGTAAGGGTGGACATGAGTGAGTTTATGGAGAAACACAACGTCTCTAAACTTATCGGTTCACCTCCTGGTTATGTTGGTTTTGATGAAGGTGGACAACTTACCGAAAAAATTAAAAATAACCCATTTTCGGTTGTTTTATTTGATGAAATAGAGAAAGGTCATAAAGATGTCTTTAACTTACTACTACAAATATTAGATGAAGGTCATTTAACTGATTCATTTGGTAGAAAAATTAATTTCACCAATACATTAATCATTATGACTTCTAATATAGGTGCAAAGAAAGTTTCAGAATTTGGTGGTGGAATTGGATTCAGTGATGAGAGTAATAATGAAAAGATAAAAGATTCTATCATAAGAAAATCACTAAAGAATCAATTTACCCCTGAATTTCTTAATAGAATAGATGATGTGATTGTTTTTGATAAATTAGATAACAAATCATTGAAAAAAATAGTTCAGATTGAACTGAATGGATTGAGTAGTAGACTTTTAGAAAATGATTATCAAATTACTTTCCATAAAACAGTTATTGATGAGGTTATAAAACGTAATTCTGAAGAAGAGTATGGTGCAAGACCTATAAAAAGAATTATCCAAAATCTATGTGAAGATTTTATCAGTGATAATATTTTAACAGGTGATATTATTAAGGAAACGAAAATTATATTAAAAATAAAGGAGGAAAATTTAGAAATTCTAAAAAATACCCCTCTTATTTAGTTAAAAACTTGACTTTTTCAGTTTTTATATATATTTATACATCTAAGGTTATCTTTGCCGATACACCTTTTCGTTTTTCACGTTAATATCGGTGGTGTTGAAACCACTGTAGACCAAAAACCCCAGCAAACCTTGTTGGGGTTTTTTTATAACCCCTTTTCAATGGCCTTTTTAATTGCAGATGAAAACGTTGTTTTACTGAAAGGTATATCATCGTTTTGTAAATCTATGAACGTGGACTTCACTGTAGATTTAGACTTCCCCTCCACTTCAATTACTTTCCCATCCATATAGATTAATAAAGTAACTATTGTTTTTTTACTCACCTTTGTCCACGGACCGATTTGAATTCCTGTTTGTGGAGACTCTATTGATTGAACGACAACATTAACGGGTTTACCATTCATACATAAATCGTACTTATCTGAGATAATATCCTCCATCATTTGTTTGATACCAAACGTGATTCTTCTTTTACTTATTTCCTCCATTTCAATTTCAGTGGTTACCGATTTAATTGAATAACAGTCAACCTGCGAAAATAGGAGAGTTGGGAATAATAAAAATATTAATAGATTTTTCATAATTAGAATCTGATTTTACCACCAGTCAGTATTTGATAGTTTAATGCGTTTCCGCCCGATTGCCAAACACCAGTAAAACTAATGTTATATTTAAATGTTTTTGTAATTTGAATATCCCAAGAACTAAATGGTACAATCAATAGACCTGGATCCCACCATTGACCTTCATAGTATTGTGTGAATGGAGAGTAGACTCCTAATATTAGTGCAGATGTTGTAATCCTTGGACTTACTCTAAAGTTTCTATGGACACCACTAACCGCAGATAGATTTTGTAGTTCTCGTTTACCTAACTTACCTATTGTAAAGTTAGTACCAATCATTCCTGTAAATTTCTTCTTACCGAACTTAAATGATTCTAAAACAGTGGTTGTGTTTAAATGATTTTGATTAAAATTAGTTAATGTAGTATTTGCACCTACTAAGTTAAATGTTCTATTTGGGTTAATCCATGATTTATAAAACGTCAAACTAAAATCGTTAGTTACAGTTGTATATGTAAATAATGCACCTTGAACCCTATTCTTTTTTGTGTTCGCACTTGTAATAGAACCTACTACCTTTACTTGACGACCATTTGAGTTATCTTGATTATCAATAACCACAATATCACCTGATGCAATTAATGAACCTCTGTTTTTATTATCCGATTCTCCACCATCAACTGCATTTGAAATAGAATTAGCTAAGGACATACCCAATCCACCTTCTTTTGATTCATCCTCTGTTTTTGTTGTGGTACCTTCTGTTGATGTACCACTTTCGTTGGTACTACCTTGACTACCGTTGGTTTCATTTGAACTCTCCCCGTTGGACTGTTCAGAACTACTATTATCTTCACTCCCATTTTCGTTATCGGAACTATTATTGGGGTTATCGGATTTGGTTTCCTTTTTTTTCTTTTTCTTTTTACTTTTAGATGCGTTATCGATAGCTTCCGCCACGGGAACTCCTGATGAGGAGAGTGCCTGTGGTAACATATCACCACCTAAAACACTCATTATATTTGTGATTACCGTAATAGTATTTTGAACTATTATTGCATTTGTATTATTTGTAATGATTTGAGTAACACTTTGACATGGATTTGAAGAGTTAGACTGAGTAACCAAACTCATCCATGAATCAAAAGTACCGTTAGTGAAGTCTGGTTGTGTAAATGTCTGAACATTACCAAAATAATTCAAAACGATCTCATCACTTGAACCCATTTGAATTGTCTGTTGATTTAAAGTACAAGGATCTGTAAACGTATAAGACCACTGACCATAACTGACCAATGGTAATAAAAATAAAAGTACAGTTACTATTTTATTCTTCAAATATCCCACGTTTAATCATTCTTTTTACAATACGGGCCGTTCCAGATTCTAACGCCTTTTTAGTTGCAATACCGATTGTTGATTTGTTAAACTTAACATTATTCACAGAACCAATTTTAGTTCTTTTAATTGTTATTGCATCACCACTTCCACTTCCAGTAAAAATAACACCAGTCTCAGCATTAACAAATCTTACTTGCATTCCAATAATGGTTTTTAGTACGGTTTTCACCCCGTCAATTGTGACTTCCTCTTCTTCAGATACCGAATAATCGTATATTTCGACGTAAACAAAATATTCTGCTAATACAACATTACCAACAACCTTAATATCATTTGATGATATACCTTTTGCCGATGCCTTATGTTGTTTAACCATCCTCTGTTTAATGTCTTCTTTATCCTCTGTAAATAAAAATCTATCGGTCCATTCTAAATAAGATAATGTAATATTACTCACACCCAATCCCACTCTATTCTCCCTTAGTTCAGGATAGAATTCATATAGTTCTGGTGTGAATCCAATGTTTAATACTTGAATAGGTAATTGATAATCCAACATATAATCTGATACCTCATCGATATCGGCATCTTGTTCAAACTTACCTTTATAGTTTTCTGTCTCCGTTTTACCTAATTGGGCATTAGCGGTAAAACTTAGTAAAATCGATATAATTAATAAAACTCTTACCATGTTATTTCTCCCTCTTCTTTTTTAGGTTTAACTGGTTCTATTTTTATAGTCTTAGTTATTACCAACGTATCTTTAATTGATGGTGGAATACTAATTGTTTGTTCTATCATTGGTGGTTGTTCTACAACATCTTCTTTAGGTTCAAATATAGATTGCATATTTGCTATTAATAATCCGAATCCCGCTGTTATTACTAAACCGATACCCGTTTTTATTTGGTTTTTAATTTCCGAAAAAAATCCTTTATTCTTACTCATTGTTTTATTGTTTTAAATGTTTTGACAAATTGTCCATTAGTAATATGTAAGAGGTAAACCCCTTGTGGTAATGAGGATAAATCCATTTGAAATTGTACCCACCCAGCAAAGAACTTCTTTCTTTGTTTTAGAAATTCTGATCCACCATAATTCAATACTCTAATCATATAATACCCATTATCTGGTACTGTTAGGTCAAATGTAATCGGACCTTTTGTTGGTACAGGATAAACAATCCCATAAATACCGTCAGTTGGTGAGGTATTAAAAGGCATCGATCGTTTATTTACATACCCATCAGTATTTTCAACCTCAACATCCCACCCTAATTCTGTACCGGCAGTTTTTCTACCTATCGTAATTGGAATTGTATCCCAAGCTTGATTAGTAACCCTAAACCTCACCGTAAATAATTCTGTCGTATTACTTATAGTAAAATTACCAAAGGAAGCATCATAACCTCCCCATCTAACGGTTTCACCTTCCCAATCCATGGTATATGTTAACCACTCTTGTGCTTTAGGTGTTATGGTAATTGACACAAACTCTAAATAGTTTGGGTCGTAGTTCAATGCGAATTCAAGACTACCAACAATCTCACCCGCAGTTTCAATTTCTACAGGTAGGTTAATATAATCACTTACGGGTACATCGATCTCAGGTACGTTAAATACGACCTGAGACTGTACACTTGTTGTGAATACTAATACTAAAGTTAGTAGTAATATCCTCATATTAATTTAAACCCGTTCCGTTGGCGTCTCCTAATATTAACATATAGAAGTTACCCGTAGTTGTGCTATTAATTAATGGAGATAAAAATTCCGTTAGACCTGGAATAGAACTTGATTGGTCTGAACTTGAACCATTAATAGTATTATATTGTGCTTCAGTAAAGAATAATACATCTGGATTATTTGTATATGCACTTAAACCTTGAGCTAACCTTGCGAATACCATATACGAATCTGATGCTGTTACACCATTTGTTTGATTTGGATTACCCGTATAAAATTGTATACCTGACGTTGTTTGTACTCCCGCAGCAATTTGTGCGATCATATTAGCATCTGCAGTTGATAGTGCTGTACTTGCATCTAATCCACTTGCAATCTTAAGTCTGATCTGCCAATAATCTTGGTCTAAATTTTCTGAGAATGTTGCCTTCCCATCTGATCCAGTAGTTTGTGTATCGACATCTGTCCAAGAAGAACCATCCGATGATTTTTGTAAAATTACAGAAATAGATTCAGCTGGGTTTGTTCCACTATTTAAGATAGTTGCAACATAATCAAATGCAGGTTCTATAAAGTTACCACCATTATCTGAGGTACCTAATATACCATCAGTTCCATCGGTTTTTACATAATAAGCGGTAAGATCAGTAGTGAAATCTACATCATTTACTGATGCGTTTGTGTAATTTGATAGAAAAGGGATATCTACTGTGAACATATTACCAGCAGTCATATTGAAGGTGGTGGTTGCTCCGTCATAAACCCATACTACTTTTACAACCCCGTTTGTTGAATCAACATCATAGGATAAATATCCAATAGGTCCTGATGTGTTGTTATACGTTAAAGTTGGTTCATCAAATACATCTTTATCATAGTTGAAAGAGAATTGAATACCTTTAACATCATTACCCGACGTATTATCGTAATAAATGTCAAATGTTGTGTTTGAACTTGATGATGTAGATTCTAAATTATAAGTTGAATCAAAGATAATGTAAGGTTTAGTTGCATCAGGTGAAGTCGTCTGCCCGAAGACAGTCATCGTACCAATTAGCAAAGATAGTGTTAGAAAAATGTTTTTAAGTTTCATCGTTTTTTTTTTACTTTTTTAATTTTTATGTCCTACTCTTAATAAATAGAATGTTGTCTGATTTCCATTGGCTAAATCAAATAGAGACCATGATCCGTAACCAACGTATATCGTTTTATCGTCTGAATCCGCAGCAACTGCCGGCCAAATGGTCGGGTTTTGCCATGAATTTGTGTTCCATATTTCTTGTCCTCCACCAATAAAACTGGTTATGTTACCCAACCTTCTTTGGTGCATTAGATAAATGTCAGATACAGAGAACGAACCTGTATTATTCACATCCATTCTCCAATAATCCTTTGAACTGAATGTGTCAGATAATAACCTATCTTGAAACCAATTAATGTCTGAGGTTGTGAGTGTTCCTAATGATGGATTAATATCTATTGTAAAATCGTAATCGTTGTAGTTTAATGTGGTATTAAAAGAATAATACCCATTTGAATCTGTTGTTGTTGTTACTTGAGTTGTATATGAAAAACCAACTTGATTTTTATTCTGTGTCTTTAGATAAACTGTTTGTCCTGCAATACCTTGTTCTTCTGCACCTTTAATATAACCACTTGCCGTGATAGGTACTGCGTTAGGATCTGTAGAAGTCCATTCTGCAAATGGATGATTAGGACTAAGTTGATTGTATGTATTACTACTTGGTATTTTATATTGAAAATTTGCAGCACCTACACCACCAAAATTTTGAATTCTATATTCAAACTCATACCATGTATTTTTATCTAAAGTTGCCGTACCATAAGCCCATGTATTCCACCCATACCATTTAGTAACTATATCAT
>Ga0222717_10000329_pt1 | contig 41260 bp, 40 predicted proteins | sample C33_18DmetaG_FD_165053 | JGI IMG/M metagenome (GOLD analysis project Ga0222717, IMG submission 165053) | Estuarine water microbial communities from San Francisco Bay, California, United States - C33_18D | ecosystem: Environmental > Aquatic > Marine > Unclassified | place: USA: California... | reverse complement strand
TTCCGCTCTACGACTTTAACACAGGCGGTTGCAGCGATGGTCTGCACGAAGACGGCGTAAGCGAAAACCAAGGAGCCGAGTCCACTCTCGCCTTCCAACTAGCACTCGCTGAAATGAATTGTGCCGAACATTGGATCACTCCGCGCCCCATGCCACTATCATGAGCATTCCCCTCCGCCGTCATGAACTGACGCTCCAGCCCGAAAGTACGCGTGTCATTGTCCGACAATTCGTGCCGGGTGATGACCATTGCATCACGACGATCATTGGTCGCGCGCTAGCACTCACCGAGGAGGAAGTCACCGTGGAGCTGAATGCTGTCCGAGAGGAGTTCCACGGGCGACACTTCGATATCGAAAGTGTCCTTCTCTCTCACTATGACAAGATGAAGGCGCATGTCTTCACCCACCGATCTCTTTCCAATGAGAGGCGGCTATTGATCGGTGCCTTGTTCTCCGGTGAATACGCACTCGAATCGGCGGCATTGTTCAATCCGTCCATCGTGCCACACCCCGACCAGAGCGATGTGCCCGACGGTGGTCTTCGTTTCATCATGAGCCTACGTGCAACCGGTGAAGGCCACATCTCATCCATCGAGTTCCGGGTCGGCACGATCTCGGCGAAAGGGCACATCGATATCCTGCCTATTTCACGTTTCGTCACGGTACCAGAGATCGTTCCAGATCCCAGCTACCGAAAGAGACGCTTCCTAACAAAACTGCACGAGTTGGATCTAAACGATAGTCACGCCTCTGCAGTCATGGCTCCGCTGGGCGAGGACTTTACACGTAACGAGTTAGACAAAAGTGTCCACACCATCAGGCGGGAAACTCGACCTGCCACCTCGAGCCTTCGTCGTACTCTCGATTGTATCCAGTGGGTCGCCGACTCCAACTACGAACTGCGCTTCTCCCCCAAGCTCGAGATGAACGAGCGCATCATCTTTCCGGTTTCGATCAATGAAAGCAGTGGCATTGAGGACGCGCGATTTGTCCGCTTCGTCGGCGACGACGAAGCGGTGATGTATTACGCCACTTACACGGCCTATAACGGAAGCACGATCGTCTCGCAGCTCATCGAAACCGAGGACTTCCTGCACTTCCGGATTCAAATGCTCAATGGCAGCGGCGTGCAGAACAAGGGCATGGCTCTGTTTCCGCGCCTCATCAACGGCCATTATGCGATGCTCTCTCGCCAGGACGACGAGAATCTATTTATCATGTTCTCCGATAGTCCGCATCACTGGAGTGACCCACAGATTATCCTGCGTCCGTGTGAGATGTGGGAGTCGGTGAAGATCGGTAACTGTGGCTCGCCGATCGAGACTGACGCTGGTTGGCTGGTCATCACGCACGGCGTCGGACCCATGAGGAAGTACTGCATTGGCGCAGCACTGCTAGACTTGCACGACCCAACGAAAGTCATTGGTCGCCTGCGAGAGCCGTTGCTATCGCCCGAAGGCATCGAACGCGAAGGCTACGTTCCGAACGTCGTCTATAGCTGTGGCTCACTTGTTCACGGACGCACTCTGATCCTGCCCTATGCGATGAGTGATAAGGCTTCTGCCATTGTCAGCATATCGCTAGACGAACTGCTCGCAGCCCTAATAGCCAACGCCCCTGAGAAATCCTAACATCTTGCTATATGAACTCTCTCATCACCGTAACAACTCCCAAGACCATCACCGATACGGCCACCGCCCTGCGTGTCGCGGTCAAAGCGAATGAGTTTGGGGTCATGCATGTTTACAATCTCAAGGAAACCATGGCGAAAAAGGGCATCGAGTTTGGCCACGATTGTCAGATTTTCGAAATCTGTCAGCCAGAGCAGGCGAAACGCGTGCTAGACCTCGACATGAGCGTCTCCGCCGCACTGCCCTGCCGCATTTCGATCTACCGCGAGGATGGGAAGACCGTTCTATCTACTCTCAAACCCACCATACTACTTTCAAGGTTCGATACGCCGCAACTGCAGCAGGTGGCGGAGGAGATAGAGGAGACGATCGTCAATATCATTAACGAAGCGGCAGTCAGCCGACACTAGCCAAAGAAAAAAGAAAGACTAACCATGAATGACACCATTGCAGATCGAGTTCTTCGAAGCGATTTCTTCAGGAACTATCAAAACGCCTTTGCCGCCGGAATCGGATTGCCTCTCGACTTCGTCCCTGCCAATGAAGCGCACCGGTTACCTTACGAAGGACACGAGAACGAGAGCGATTTCTGCCGACAGCTTCGGGAAGGAGCCGGACAATCGTGGGAAATCGCGAATGCTATCGTAGAAACAGAGGCACAAGTGAACGGCGGGGCGGTAACAACCACCACTATCGGTGGCATGCTGGAATCCGCCATTCCCATCCGTAACAACAAAGTAACCGTAGGGTATTTGAGGCTGGGGCAGGCTCGGCAAAGCCAGCCGACCGAGGCAGGTTTCAAGCAAGCCGTGGCGCGCCTCTCTGAAAAGCGCGGTCTCTACGACATGACTCGGCTGAAAGAGGCCTACTTCGAGGTCACGGTCATGCCGCTCAATCGCTACGCCGGTATCGTTGAGTTAGTCGATCTATTCGCCCATCAACTGGAAGGTCACATCAATCGACTAGTAATCATGAGGCAAAATGAGGAGCCAGCAGCCGTGACAAAAACAAAACGATTCATCGTCGAGAACTTTGCGGAGAACCTGTCTCTGGGCCAGATGGCTTTCCAATCAGGTGTCAGCACCTTCTACTTATGTAAATGCTTTAAGAAGGCGACCGGAATGACTCTAACGGAGTTCATCGGACGGGTGCGGATTGAGAAGGCGAAACTGATTCTATTGAATTCTTCGCATTCGATTAGTGAGATCGCGCTTGATGTTGGCTTCAACTCTCTATCGCAGTTTAACCGGATGTTCTCCCGGTATGTCGGCGAACCCCCAACCAAGTTCCGCTGCGGCGTCAAAGAGGTTGAGAAGGAAGCAACATTAGGAGCGCCGGATCGCAGAAGTGCTCAAATCACTCTCCTTTCCGTCGCCTCTTAGCCATCGACCACCATGCACCAGATATCCTCAGATGTGAAAGGCGATGTTCCAGGAACGAAAAGGAGGCAGGCTCTACTCCGTGCCTATTTCGACAACGCCATTGTCATCGCCGCGCTCAGGCAGATCGCCGAAATGAGAAGGTATGATATAAAACCGGATACGGAAAAAGTCCGATAGTCTGGAGAATAGGTGCATTAAAATCAAGTTTACCCCGGCAAATGTGTTCCGAGTGGCTACCATAACAATTGCTCATAAGCGTGAATAGATCAGGTCAGAATTGGGCAATTGCTGCGGAGTAACTAGTCCAGCCTCTGGTTAGGTAATTCAATGCTTTCAACCAGCCCCAACCTCCTATGAATACCATGCAAGCCACCGTGTTTCACGGCGTGAACGACATCCGCGTTGACTCTGTCCCCAAGCCGTCTGCAGGACCCGGAGAGGCAGTCATACGAATTACCGCCACGACGATCTGCGGAACCGACCTCCACATCGTGCGCGGCGAGTATCCTGTGAAACCGGGACTCATCATCGGACACGAGCCGGTGGGAGTCATTGAAGAACTTGGAGCCGGCGTCACCGGCTACAGTATCGGAGACAGAGTGCTCGTAGGGGCGATCACGCCCTGTGGTCAGTGTCGAGCCTGCCTCTCAGGCCAGCACTCGCAGTGCGGCCACGGCTTTGGCTGCGAGGCCATGGGAGGATGGCGCTTTGGCAACACGATCAATGGAGCCCAGGCCGAGTATTTGCTAGTGCCGTATGCGCAGGCTAACCTTGCAAAAATCCCTGACGAAGTCACCGATGAACAAGTGGTGTTGCTAGCCGACATTGCTTCCACGGGATTCGGTGGGGCGGAGAGCGGGCGCATCAAGATTGGGGATACGGTGGTTGTGTTTGCGCAAGGCCCCATTGGTCTGTGCGCCACTGTAGGTGCCAAATTGATGGGAGCCACACTCATCATTGGCGTCGATGGGGACGAGACCCGCTTAGAGATGTCTCGCAAGATGGGTGCTGATGTCACCCTCAACTATCGAGAGTGCAACGTCGTGGAGGAGGTTATGAAGTTGACTGGCGGAGGTGTGGACGTCGCCATTGAAGCGCTCGGAACGCAGGAAACCTTTGAAGCATGCCTCCGGTGTTTGCGCCCAGGTGGCACGCTGTCCAGCCTCGGTGTCTATTCAGGAAAGCTTGAAATCCCCTACGAGGCCTATGCGGCAGGATTGGGTGACCACCGAATTGTGACGACGTTATGCCCCGGGGGAAAGGAACGCATGCGGCGGCTTATTAATGTGGTGCAATCAGGTCGATTTGATCCCTCAATGCTAGTGACACATCGCTTTTCATTGGCCGACATCAAGCAAGGTTACGAGGTCTTCGGAAATAGAGAAGACGGCGTGCTCAAAGTGCTCATCACTCCCTGATCTCCATCATTCAGACCGCAACTTCGGGTGCCGGTTTTCTGTGGAGAGCTGTCTGAATCATCAGGAACTCACCGAGGTTCTCAGCTGTCAGGATGCCAATCAATCGATTGTCCTGTAACACTGGCAGGGAACGGCATTGGCACTCGTGTAATCTTTCCATCACGTTCTCCGCCATGTCATGAGGATCGGCAGTTTGGAACTCGCGCTGCATCACTTCGCTCACCATTCTTTCTTGCCCATGTTCAGCGAGGGCGGTAATCAAATCTGCGCGAGTCAGCATCCCTACGAGTGTTCCGTCCGCATCAATGACAGGGAAATCTTGTTGGAAGCCAGCGAGGATGTGATCAACCGCGCTGGAAAGTGGATCGGTGGGAGCAAGGCTGCGATAGTCGGTAATCATTAGACGCTTCATCGGCAGGCCGCTGAGGGCAGACTTCATCTGCACCATTCCAGATTCCTGCGCCGCCCCGATCCAGACAAACAATGCGATAAAGACGAGGAAGGGATTCCAGAACAATCCGACGAAGGCGAACACGATCGCCATGAACTGGCCTAGTCGAGCGGCGATGTGCGTTGCCCGCGAGTAGTCCATACGCATGGCTAATAGTGCGCGTAGCACCCGTCCGCCATCCATGGGAAATGCTGGCAGCAGGTTGAAAACCACGATCATCACATTGACCACCAGCAGTCGGTTTAGAAAGGAACCCCCGACGAGGCTGAGGTTTCCGAGCGGTTCCATGGAGGATGTGGCGATGAGGTAAACTGCCAGCAAGCCTGCGATGACCACGTTTACAGCGGGCCCCGCCAGTGCCACCCAGAATTCCTGAATAGGCTTCTCAGGCATACGCTCCAAGCGCGCCACGCCACCAATGGGTAGGAGCGTGATATCACGCGTTTGAACGCCATATTTACGGGCAGTAAGCACATGGCCGAATTCGTGCAATAACACACATCCAAACAATGCCGCGAAGAAGGCAACGCCTATGACAGCCTCAAGCACTTCACGCGTTTGCATCCAGTGGCTAAGGCCAATGAAACCGAGCAACAGCACAAATGTGAAATGTATGTACACGTCGGTGCCGAAGAATTTTCCGAGGCGAAAGGACCAGGACATAGATCAAATAGAGGTAATGGGTTGGTATGTAGTCATGGTTTAATCTGTTCAAAGGGCGCTCATTCTTTCGTGACTGTGATGGGGGTTCCCTTGTCCACCCATTCATAGAAGAACTTCGCCGGATTTCCCTCATCCAGGGGAACTCGGATGCAACCATGAGAGGCAGGGTAGTTGGGAACCGAGCTAAATCCGTGGATAAAGATGTTTCCGGTGACTTGGACGCTCCAGGGCATGGGAGCATTGTTGTACAAGCTGGAGTAGTGGCGGCGTGCCTTGTAGGGGCCTGCCCGGAAATGACCCGAAGGAGTACGCGCGCCACGCCCCGAACTAACGCGACAATCAAGGACAAGACGCGCGCCTTGCCAGGCCCTAAGGCGCTGACGGGCCAAACTGATCTCTGCACTCTTGGCCCCAACCACAGCAATGAACTGCTTGCGCCGCAGCTTCAGCGTGACTTGCTTCGAGTCTTCGTTTCGATCAACAGATGCACCTGCCCTCAAGAGATCTGTGAGGGTGACCAGTTTCGTGCCATCGGTTAGAAGGTGGAAAGAGCTGCCGGCGAACGTCTGCTTGTTGATCCGCACGGCTCCTTCTTCGGCATCGATCTCTTTAACCAATCCGAGATACTCGATAGCCTCGTTGAGCGGGACATAGACCTTCCCGGGATCCGCTGCGAAAGTGATCGCATCAAGTTTCAAGACCTTGCTGATGTCGGCTGCGTCGTCAGACACCGGTAGCGTTTGGCAGGAGGCAAGAAAGGACATCGCCAGGATCGTAGCGACTAAGATTGCGCGGCTTGAGGCGTAGGGCTGGCTAGAGTTGCTCATTGATGGTAGTCGCTCTGCGATCAAAGATTGTCGCCCGCAGATCGCTCTAGGACTTCGCCGCGATTGCCCCTTTCGTTCGCGGGGATTGCCCACTTACAAAAATGTGACGATTGACAGTCGCGGATCGAAAAGGAGAATCGGAGCAAGTCAGAGCCCTAACAGAACGAGTTAGCGCTATAAGATCCGGCCGGGATCTGGGAGGCAAGGGAAGACAGTTCCCAATAGGTGCCAGCGACGAAACGTCGCCCGACACGCAAACACGGTTCTCCCCGAGTAGCACAAGCCAGACGACTGGGGCGCTTTGCGCGCTTGGGCTTGGGCTTGGGCTTGGGGGACGAGTCGTTTGTTAGACTACCTCGAAACAGATGATGCCGTGGAATGCCAAACGAGTCGGCACGGAAGGCCATTCACGCTGGGGCAAAGCCACCTTGGTCGCCCTACACTAGGCTAATCTTCCGAATGGAACTCGATCATGTAGCTGTAGGGCGCTCCATCCGGATTGACGTTTAAGCTTTCTATCTCGTCCTGCGTCCCTTCGTTCTGAGTTGAGCCGATGAAGGACGTCGCTTGCTCCTCGATAAACGTCACCTTCAGGATACCGTATTCACCGTCACCTAGCAGCCCCGCGTGCACGGCGGCCAACTTGATGGCCGTCCTGTCGCGGTAGATGAAATTACGATCGGTTCCGTTCGACGCCGTGCCCCCCCAGATGCCCGAGTCCGGACCGGCGCTGCCCTGCACGCGGAGAAAGAGCACCTTTCCCGCTTCGACGACATAGCTGGGGTTCGGGGAGACGTTGTTCTCGAGAGACTGGTTGAAATTGTTCAACCCACTTCCCCACTGGACGGCTTTGCTCGGTATCTCGCCATGATCGAAATTGTCCGGATTGAACTTCGCTTCGATGCGGAAATACAGCATCTCGTCAGGCGTCGGGTAGACCGACTTCAGGGTCACCGTCTCAAGCGCACCCAGTGCCGGCGAGGTGGCGACGCCCGGGGTGAGGATCATCGGTGCCACGGCCCAGGTCTTGAGATCCGGGCTGGCGTAAAACTCGTAGTCGGCATCGGCGCCGAACGGACGCCGGAAGCTGAGCTGGGCATAGCGATAGCCGTCATCACCGGTTACGAAGGAGACCTTGTGGCTAGTCTCGGGGCTGTTGCCGCCATCGATGCCGTAGAGGAATTTCGTCACGTTGTATTCCAGGTTGCTGCCATTGAGTCGAAACGGGTCGGCCAGGTAGCCGCCGGGCGAGTCGGGAACAAATCCGGCTGCGGTCGCCCATCCGTCATAGTTGAAGAAGACGCCACCGATCGGTGCCACCCTCAATCCGAGACCGCGCGGACCGTGATTGGTCGGGAACTCGAACAGGATGAGCTCCGATCCCGCAGGTAGCCATCCCTCGGGTTCCTCCACGCCGTCGACTTTCCACGTGAAGCTGTCGATCCCTTTGATGTCAGGCCCCGAGGTGTTGGCGATGAGGGTCCAGGTATCACCGATATCGACGGTCGAATTGGCCGTGGCGAGCTCGTCTTTGAAATCGATCACCAAAGCGCCCTGGAAATCAGCCCCGAGGTCGCTGCGCAAGCGCATCACCCCAGTGCCAGGGAGCTGGGCGGGCCTGGAACCGATCTCGACGATGATATCGCCACCGGCGACGTCGATCGTCTTAGCGTCGAGAAAGGCTCCAACGCCGATGCGGGTGAAGGCGTTCCTGCCGGTCTGTTTCAAGTTGTCGGTGAAGAGGCGGGTGGAGAACCCGAGAATGTTCAGCTCGCCCTCGTTAGTGAGTGTTTCGTTAGTGCCGAAGCCGCCACTAGCGATGTTAGAATCCGGCGCGTTGGAAACGCCATCGCCGCTGAGGGTGAAGGAACCCTGGATGTTGCGCAGCTTGTCGGTGAGCGCGGGGAAGTCGACCGCCGCACCGTGAATCGTGACCTCCGCCCCCTCCTTGATGGTGACGATGTCAGAGCCGATGTCGATGGTGACCCTCTCCTGAACCTGTGCGCCTACCGATGCAGTCCCGATCCGATAGCTGCCCAACCAATCCCCGTAGGCATTGGAAACAATCCCGTTCTGACTGTTGCTCTCATAACTGGTCTGGCCGGGAAGAATAGTGACAGACACCACGCGCTGCTCACCCGTGCCCAGCACTCCCGCATGGACCGCCGCAACAGCCAGCGGAGAGTCGTCAGTATAGACTCCGGAACCCCAAATGGCCCCACTGCTAGAACCGGTCACCAGGAACTCAAATGTTTCGCCAATCCGGTCCCGGTATGCCGTCAAATTCGCAGGGGCTTCGACCCCGGCTTTGAAGACCAGCGGCGACTCCACGCGCAGCCGGGTACCCTCCCTTACCGTGTCTGAGACTATGTTCAACACGCCGCTGGCTGTGGTGCTAGTGAACGTTCCGCCAGAGATGTTGAACTCCGATAGAGGAAGGTTGGCATCGGTACGGAGAAGGCCGGCACCGCGTACCATCGTGTGCGCTTTCGGCCCGATCTGGTTGAAGATCTTCGTCTCGAAGAGGACCGAGCGCGTGTCGCCCTCTTCGCCGATGAAGAGCAGGCTTTTGTTGGTAAAGTTACCACGAGTCCTAAACTCGCCCCCAAATCCCGAGCCCTCGAGCACTCGGAGCGTGCCGCAATTCGTCTCGACCGATCGCACCGCTGAAAACAGCCCCCTGCCACGGATGATCACCTCAGCCGGCCGCCCTTCGGACAACACCTTGGTCTTGTCGAAGGGGCGATTCAGGCCGTCTTCGAGTGGGTTCTCACCCGGGTTGGCGGTGATGTATTGACTGGTCCCGGGATCGTACTGTGGCGGCTCGTTGCCGAGTTCGTTGCTCGTTCCGGAGCTGATCCTGGCGGGGGCGATGTCGGCACCGATCATCGAGAACTCCGCCAGGTTGTTCTGCGCGTCCCCGTAGATCCAAAGTTCTCCGGAGATGTCCCAAACCCCACCGACGAGAGCCGTTTCCGTCATGTTCGCGCAACCCGGTTGGGAAAGTCCTTCAGCGGAGGCACCTGGCGCAGTGGCAGTATTCGCCCGGATGCGCAAGATACCTCCGTTGGCCACCTCGACCGTGCCGTGGTTGGCGAAGAGCACCGAGTCGATGAACTCGGCCTCGCCCGACACCCGGAAGGTCCCGTAGTTGTTGAGGCAGCTCTCCGTGAAGCGATTGTGCCCGAACTCTCTCCAACGGTTGTCGTTCTGGTTGGGCCCTAGCACCTCCACCAGTCCCGTTGGATCATTCGGGTTGCCGATCTCGATCACCGAGCGGTAGAACTCGCTATTGTTAGCGCTTAGGCTTCCGGTACCATTGAGGAAGAAACACCCGCCGTTCATCTGCGTGCCCTGCAAGTGGACCACCCCATTATCAAAGGCGCGGAAGTGGCCGCAGTCCTCGCGGAACGAGCGCCCCGCGTTCCAGTTGACAACGGACCGCTCGCGGATCCGGTAGAGCTCGACCCGGCCCCCGTTCCTCGCCTCGACGAGACCGGAGTGTTCGACATTACGTGCCCGGACATGAGTCTCCGACCCAGCACCGGTGCTGGTGATCTTGCCGTCGAGGCGATTCAACAATTGGTCGCCATCGAGCACTAAACGTCCGCCGCCCATGGATCCGAACTCGCCCAGGTTATTGACGGTGTAGGCACCTGTCTTGAGGAAGCCGCCGTTGTAGATGTGGAACGGGGTCGTCTCGCTAGAACCGAAGTGCTGACCGCCCCCCTCCCTGAGTGGCATACGTTTCTTATCCGACAAGGTGTAGTCGGCCTTGCCGTTGTCCGTACTGTGGAAGATCGTGAAATTGTAGTCGCCGTCGGGCAAGATCACCATCTTGTTGGTGACTCCAGCACCGCTGTCGATTACCAGACCTTCGGGCTGGGTGATCTGCCACGTGAGGTCCCCCGGGCGGCCGTCTAGCGGAGTGTTAATAAGCACACGGACACCGTCTCCCCCGGTGATGCCATTTCCGTCCGCCAATAACATCCCCATGTTGTGGTTCGTTGACCGGACACTTGTATTAAGGTCGAAGCGCTGGTCGAACGCGTATCCCGATCCTATGATTGTGTTGTAGATGCAGACGGCAGGGTTCTCCTGCTTCGAGCCACGTAGAGCCGCTCCGTCCTCCAGGAAGACACGACCGCTCCCGCAAAGCACGGATTCTCTGCTACTCAGATCGAGCCTGGAGCCTCCACGCACATAGATATCCCCACTGTTCTCGAGCAGGCCTACGACCTCGAGCCTCGGTCCGCCCGATGCCTCTAGGCTCAGCGTGCGGCCGCTCGCCACCTGCAAAGATTCGACGACCACCGAATTGAAGAGGCGCGGACCTTGCACGTTTTGAATAACCTTCGCGGTACTCGTATTCCCACCGCCCTCACCCGGGTAGCCGCTCTTTAAGCCGCTGCCGCTGTCCTCAAACCAGTTCGAGATCACCCCTTGGCTATTCTTCTCGATCCAGTTGTAGGTCGTCGTGGTCAATTGGTCGGGGTTCCAATCGAAACTCGGCGGCCCGGAGGACTGCAGGGTGAAATTGATCTTCCCGACGCCGGTGCTATCGAGTTCTGCGGGGTCACCGTTATAGACGTCGAACTCCCCGAACTTAAACTTGTGGTCGCCCTCAACCAACGGCCCGAATCCGAAGTTGCCCACCCGGTCGATCCCGGCACCGGCGCTCATCACCTCGTAGCTGACCCGCCCGATAAAGGGCAATGAGACGACCGTCTTGAGCTTCGGACTCAACGCATAGGTGACCTGGACCTGAACCGGATCCTGCGGGACTTTGGGGACATCCCTCACTCCATCGAAAACTTTGTCGGTGATCATGTAGACCAGAGGCATTGCGTTCGGGCCGCAGTTGGTCAGGTGGAAGCTGCCGACCGGGGCGCCTGTGGCAGAGAGGCTGCTCGCGACCACGGCATTCAGGGGGAAAACCGCGTTCGCGCCGGTATAAAGCTGGACAGGCTTGCTGAAGGTCATCTCCGTGATCACGAGATTCCAGGTCATCTCGAAATCCATCCCCAGCTGGACTGCGGGACCGACATCGAGACCGGCGAGGGTGTAATTCCAATTGACCGGGCCAAGACTGCCGTTGTCCGACAGCGGCGGGACGATCGGCGGGAACAGGAAGTCGGCGGCCATCTGTGCGACGTCAACGCCGACCCCGAGCACGTTCTCGGCACCGCTGCTGCGCAGCACGTCCGACGTGTTCGCTCCCGAGCCAATCGAGGTGGTGTTGATTGTCGGGGCAGCGATCGACAGGGAGCCGTAACGGCCTTCGAGAGGGTCGCCCTCCTCCTCGACCTCAGGAAGTGCGATCTTGTGCGTCCCGTCCCCGAGACTCATGATACTGACCGGCAAGCCGCTCGGGGAGTTAGATAGCGATAGCGGTGAACCGGTCTTTGTCGTGTAATAGATCTTCGTCTTCTTCAGGCCGAGCGGCAGCGTGCCGTCCGACGAGACGCGCACCGGCGAGTTCCTCGGCAAGGGGTTGGTGCCGACGATGCTGATGGTGTTGTCGCCGGGGTTGGCAGTGAAGGTCTTATCCGAACTCAAGCCCAGCGAGAACTCCTTGTAGGGCTCTTTGAGGAACTCGGCGACGTTGTCGGCACCGACGTTGAGCATGCGCGCGGTGTTGTCGTCGCTGCGGTTGAAGGAGGCGAGTTCGATGGCGCAATACTTCGGCTCCTTGAGGGCAGGATCGCAGCGCTTCGAGAGGTTGAACAACTTGTCGCCCGAGGGCAGCGCCGGGAAATCACAGGTGGAGAGAGGGAATCCCAGGAAGTCCAGCGGGTAAAAGCAACCGAACACACAAGCCTCCGCAAACACATCCGCCTCGAGGTGCAGGATCAAGTCGGCGTACATCTTGCCCAGCGGCGGGAAGGTGGTGGTGAAGTGCGACGTGTCGAGCATGTTCTCGTTCACGGTGAGCGGGATCGGAATCTCGCTTGGGTAGCTGTCTGGCAGGATGACCATCGGCTGGAACCCCATCTCGAAATCGGCGTTGCCGCCTAGACAGAGCCCGAACTCGAGCCCGAAGTTCGCCCCGAAGCTCGCGTCCAACTGGCCGCCGAACTCGATCGAAGTGAACAACAGATCGATCTCCACCTTATCGCCTACGCTGACGCCTTCTTTGAAACCGACGACGAACTGTTTGAAGACGTTCAAGTTTCCTGCCGGAAACAGCGGTTGGCCGACGTCGGGGGAGAAGTGGACTTCGTCTCCCAGTATCACCTCACCCCGCGTTGGTTGTGCCGACAACGCCAAGAGGCAAAGGGCAGCTGCCGCGGCCTTAGAGATCAGACGATACAAAGACCGAGGTGAGTTGTTCATTCGTACGCATGGGACACGTTCGGCTCGCTCCCTAATGATTGTTGAACTATCTACAGAGAAACGTCTGGACCATTTCCTGCAGTGATCTCCTGAACATCGACCTCTCCAAACTACACCAAACCTGAAAAATGGTGGGCCATTGGCTCGCCCACCGAGGCTACCTCGTGCTCATCGGGTGGTCCTTCATTCGCAACTATCGAGAGAGTAAAACCTATCGGGATCAAGTGAACGAGATGGTCTACAAGCGATTGGTCATTGGCTTCCGTTAGGAACGATGGTGCATGATGTTCAACGCGAAGTGGCTTTTCTCAGGACATGCCCAGAAGTCGATGCCGATCGACTTGGCTTCATCGGGTTCTCCCTCAGCGCGAAGACCGCTTTGTACGTGGCCGCATTTGCACCCGAGATCAAGGCCACTGTAGCCATCGATCCCCATCTGGCTCTTCACGGAGATTCAAACTATCAAGATCCCTGATACTTCGATTGGAAGCACAAGTTTGAAGCCATCAGGACGGATACTTATCCCAGCTCAGAGTTGCGCAGCACCGTTTAGAGTCTGCTAGACACCAAACCTTCTCGACCAGGCTTTGGGCGCAACCACCACGAATTGATCGCTCTTTGTGCGCCGAGAGCATTCCTACCGATCGGATGCAGCATGGACAAGATGAGATCCCCACACTCGGACAATCTTCAGAGCTGGGGCTACTTCAACCGTGCTAAGGAAGTCTACAACTTTCTGGGCATTCCCAACCGACTTCAATTCGCGACGAGCAATGACGCCCATCAGGCCACGAATCCAAATACCGATCCCCATTGGCAACGGTTCTTTGAGCATTGGATAAAATGACTCCGATCTTTCGGACCAATGAGAAGAACACAAGGAAAGAGGTGCGTAATGATGTTCCTTCTTCTGACGAGGTGGGTCGCATGGTGACATTCCACGGGTCAACTTACCGCAAGGCGCTCCATACCACTGCCAAAAGATTCACTCTTCTAGCCAGATGATCCAACCCAGAGCGAAACTTTCGGCACTACCATTCGTCGCTTCGCATTGGTGAGGCCGCTATAGCGGTCTTACACCCTGGGAGATTGTCTAGAGCTCCGGCCACCCCACCACCTTTCCTCATGACCAGCGCTTACGTCATTCTCACACCGTGCGCACAGGGCGTTGCTCCCCTGCACCCAGCTTTCCATCAACAGCTCTCGATGATCGATGTTAGGATTGTTTGTCGACTCCGCACCGCAGCCGAGACATTCGTCCTCTCCCTCCACTCCGCAAAGTTCTGCGGCACACCCCGGGACGAAACTCTCGGCACAACCATTCGTCGCTTCACATTGGTTAGGCCGCGTGGCGGTCTTATACCGTATGAGGATGCCTAGAGCTACAGCGCTTCGCCAAGACCCCACCTTTCCTCTCTTGGCTTCTCGCCTACGCTTACGCCATCCTCACACCGTGCGCCTCAAGCTCCGCCCCCTGCACCGCCGGGGCGGGCCTCCACGGGAAAATGGGTATCCGCTGGAGCAACCTCCTTCTCTTCGGCATTTTCCCTTAGGACCCCCGTCCCTCTGGTGCAACAGCCTAAGTAGATTTTTCGTATTCCGAAAAATGTTATTTTCATCCCTTCAGTCTGTTGGTTCCCGTTCCGGTTTCTTCTTGGTGCTGCAAGACGGCGCTATGCAGGGGCGGCACAAGAGGCCGCATGACTGCGCTACGCTGGGAGAAGTGAGGGGTTGTTAGATGTGTTCGTCGTTTGCGCCAAATCTTGATAATAACTCTATTTTTATAGTGATTTTCGACCGAGAATTGGATCTAAACACCTAACCAGATAGCTTGCATTTCTTCCTAAATCGGTTAGGTTGCTCTAGTCTTCCAGGAAGACTTAACGCCCTCTCTTTCAGGGCATTTCAAAGTAACTAAATACACAAACCATATCCAAGTTATGTTTACTCGTAATCGTATTGAAATCACTGGCAACATCACCAAAGCAGCCGAAACCGTCAAAGCTGGCGAGACCACGGTCACCAAGGCGCGCTTGATGCACAACGAAGTCATTCGCCGCTCTGAAGGTGATCCTATCGAACGGCTCGTTGCCATCGACCTCGAAATCTGGGGCAAGCGTGGCGAAGCGTTTGCCAAACACATTGACACCAAGACGCCCGTGGCCATCGAAGGCCGCTTGCAGCTTGATCAGTGGGAGGCTGATGGCGAGAAGCGTTCACGTTTGCTCGTGCGGGTCGAAGACTGGCAGTTCATCGGTTCTTTGCCGCAGTCAGATGACAAGAAGGTCACACGTCGGGGCAGCAAGTCGAAGGCTGCCTAACCAAGAAGGGAAGCGGCACGGACGGGGTAGCAGCCCCGTCCGGCCATGCTTCAAAAATCGAATTTACCACGAAGCAATTTCTATCATGAAGCTCAATAATCTAGTCCTTCATTGCGGAGCCGCAACGGTTTCTCGCGACCAGCTCGAGAAAGTTGCCACCCCTCTGCCCGAAGGCCGTTGGCACCCAATCTCTCACCATTCCCTTGTGAATCAAGTGCAATCAGGGCTTGAAGCCGCTGGCATGCGTGTGGTGAACACGGCTCACGCACTCAACCGGCAGGGAGCGCAGTACTTCGGCCTCATGCAGGTGATTGATGATCACTCTAGCGACGAATGGGGTACCATTGTCGGCGTTCGGAACAGTCACGATAAGCGCTTTCCAGCGGCACTCGCTATTGGTTCAGGAGTGTTTGTATGTGATAATGTCAGCTTTCAAGGCCAAGTCGTTCTCTCTCGTAAACACACGACAAATATCATGCGCGATCTGCCACAAGTGACTAACCGAGCCATTGGCAGGCTTGCCGGTTTCGCTGGCACCGCGGAGCAACGCGCGAACACCTACAAAGAGCGTGAGATGGGTAACGTTGAAGCGCATGACTTGGTGATTCGTTCGTTAGATGCGGGTGCGATCACAACTACCATGGTTCCAAAGGTCTTGCAACAATGGCGCACGCCGAGTCACCCGGAGTTTAGAGATCGTAGCATGTGGAGCCTCTACAATGCGTTTACCGAGACTCTGAAAGGTGGCTTGCTCAAGCTTCCGTTTCGCAGTGATGCCCTGCACGGAGTACTCGATACGGCTGCCGGTCGGACTCAGCAAGCACACAAGTCAGCCGTGGCTCTTGAATGCTAACATTATGCATTTTCCAGCTATGGATATCATTGCAATGATCGCAGAGATTCTACGAGGTACGGACAACGGTGATGACCTGCATTTGATCGACCGTGAAATGCTCGACTTCATGTCAGACGCTGGCGCTTGCGAAGTCACGGAGATGGATGAAGTCGCTTTCTGCGAGTTGTGTGCCCGTGTCAGGAAAGGGTACCGTTTGCCCAGCCTTCATGACATAGAGCATCTCGCGATCACTCGACAGGGATTCGTCTATTGGAAGAATTCACGAGTGGATCATTACGAGTTACCCACAGCTTTCGAGGCGCACGCCAACCAAGGGCGCTGGCGTTGGCTGGCCAATGTCGAGAACTTGAGCGCCTTGGCCGAGATGTCACCGAAGCCAATCTCTGGGCGTTGAGAGATGCCCCATCCGTGGAGTTGGCTGAGACGTCTTGAAGCCGTTTCAATCGCCGTCGCGACCTGCTTCGTCGGGTCGCGACGGTTGGAGGAGGCTCCTCATTCTTCCTCAACGTCTGCCGGTTCATCCGGCTTGATAATCTCAATTCGCCTAACCGTTGTATGGCGCGTTTCGGTCTCATGATCGTCCGATTCATGAATCTGGCGAACGCGATAGAGTTGCAGATCGCGCCATAGAGCATGGAGACGATGACCTTGCAGGATGATCCTGAACGCATCGATTTGTAGTTGTATTTGGCCACCGTTGAGATCGCGCCGCATCCATTGCAGGTGGATGTAAGGCAAGGTGAGGTTCTCATTGGCGCCTATGAATGAAATAGTAGGAGTTTCTTCATGCTTCTCATAGGATTCTCCTTCTTTCTGTAAGAGTGTCAGCCTGTCGCTCATGATTATGGTCGATGGTTAGAGTTTCCGCGTGGCCGCACGACTTCGAGACGCAAGCCGGTTGAACTTCAGAATGAAGGTGCCTTTCCGGAATCTCCGGATTAAGGCAAAGGTGTTGAAGTTCCTCTTATTCACTTCGCGAGCCCGCTGCCGTCGCAGGTCCTTCCAACGCTTCCGGATCTTATCTGGCCACTGGTGAACGCCGAGCTTGTTGAAGAGGGCAGAACGCGTAGCTCTCCAGTCAGCGCGTTTCTCATAGCGCTCGACCTCGACGAGCAGCTTGCTCAATCGCTCGCTACGCTGCTTGGCTTCCTGAGGATCGTGAGACGGTTTCGCTTCTAATAACGTTTCGAGTTCCTTGCCCATCTTGGCTAAGAATTCGCGCGCCAGTGGGCGCTCGCTCTTGGTCATCACTTTGCCTAACAAGGCGTTCAGGTTGTGCACAAAGAGTCGATGATCTTGTTTGAAGCGTGTGTTGCTCACGTAGAACTGCCGCAAGTTGGCTGCACTCAGAGAATGAGGGCCCACAACCAGGATCGATTCATCGACACTGGCCCCCTGCGACTTGTGCGAGGTTACGGCATGGCCATGGCAAACTTGTGTGAAGCTCTTTGGTAGGACACTCCCAGAGGTGAGTTCAATCTCACCGGATTCGCTGACTGCTTTGACTTTTCGACGTTGTCCGTTGCTCACGCCGATCTCGGGACAATTGGCCCTGAATAGGAGTTCGTCGCCAGCTGCTACCGAGATTCGTTGCGATTCGGCGACATCGAAGGCACCTCGTTGTTTCTTGGTGATCCTGACAATCGTACCGTCTTGCTTTACGCATTCCAGACCGTTGGGGAGAACTTCGGTCACGGTGAGTGATTCACCCGGTTCCACTTTGGTGATGCGTTTATGAAAGTTGAGTACGTGGCCGCGTTCGTAGTCTTGCCAGTGTGTCTTCTCCACTTCGGTCCATGAGAGGGACGCTGAACCTTCGATCTCGATCTCTTTGCCGTAGATCAATCCACGGCGTTTCAGTTCAGCTCGTGCGTCTTGATTGAATTCGTCGATCTCGTTCCAGGTAGGGATGACGACCAAGGTCTCACGCCCTGTCTCGACATTGTCGGCATAGCGTTTGGCGGCCGCTTTGAAGAGATCGGGCATATGAGGAACTTCCTCAATCAGGCCTAGGTCTTCTGCGTGATCAATCGCATCACGTGCTCGGCCTGCGGCAAGGAGCTTGGCCAGCTTCCGATGACCTGCTTGGTGTTGCCTGCGGACTTTGCTCAGCCTAACGGGAGTCACATATTTTGAATCGATGAGATTGCGCAGAGCACTGCCTCGCTCAACGGATTCATGCTGCTTGGTATCGCCGACCAGGATGAAGCGGGCGTTTCGTTCCTCTGCGATCTTTACGAGTTGCGCCAGTTGTCGTGAGGAGAGGAGACCGGCTTCGTCGACTAGCAAAGCTCGGTCTTGAGCGGCCTCCTGCATCCGTTCATCGACAATGAGGGCGGCCACCGTGGTGGCTTCCGGATAGCCATTGCTCTGAAGTTCTTGAGTAGCGCGAGTGGTCGGAGCTAGAGCGATGAAAGTGTCACTGTGTTGTTCAAGGTGCGCCTGTTGCAGGGCTTTGAGCGCATGCGTTTTACCCGTTCCCGCATCGCCGATCAAGATGCTCATTCCGTGTCTAGACTCCGCTAGTGCCTTCACGGCCTCGTGTTGCTCCTGACTCAGCTTGTAGTCGGCTAACCATTCACCTTCGATGCTGCCGATCTCTGGGAGCTCGCCACGCGTCTCACGCGCGAAGCGAAGCACGCTGGCTTCTTCAGCGAGTGCTGTCTCGGTCGTCAGTTGATAGCCATCGTTGATTACGTCTGAATTCTGAAGAAGCTGGGCACGCAGCAATCGTGGATCGATGTCGCCAAGCTCTTTCGATCCAAAGCGTAAACTCGACTCCAGGACATCTCCTAACTTGGCGACACTCAGTCGTTCCAAGCAGTGATTGACGCCGTTCTCTGCCGCCTGACGATGCTCGGTTACTGATCTCAGCAGTGAAGGCATTGCTTTGGTCGCAGTCGCTCTGACAGTGGCGAGCTGCTTACGTTCCTCATCGGATAGGCGGGCGCGTTGCTGATCTCGTACCTCTAGGGTTGAGATCTCTTGCAACTTTGGATCCCGCCAGTCTTTGACGAACTCGGTGAGTTCCTTCGTGTTCGGGACTCTCCCGAAGGCTGTCTTGAATTCATTGGTAAATCGAAGTTCTGCCGAGCCCCGATCATCTTTGATGAACTCCTCAATGCGTCGCATCGAAGCTCCATGTCCAAAGAGCTTACGGTAGCGTTCTTCAAACGCCTTACGCTGATTTGCCCTCACCGAGAACGCTTCCTCCATCTCCTTCGCGATGCCTTGGATTCGGAAACTCTCGCCTTCCGACTCTAACTCGTATCCCAGTTCTTTGAGTCTTCGAGCGAAGTCATGATAGAGGACCTTTCTGATGTAAGGACTTGCTTCCATCATCGCTCGACGCTGTAACGCGAACCACTGGTCGCGTTCCGCATCGTAGCTCGCGTTGATCATCACGGCGTGCGCGTGCAGCTGGGGATCCAAGCTGCGACTGGAGTCATGGAAGAACAGAGCCGCCGTGACATTGTCAGAGATACGGATCTTCTCTGTTTCGTGGAAGCCTGCCGTTCGCAGTCTGACCGCCGCAAAGTGTTCCATTTCCCCAAGCGCTACTTTCACTGAAGCTTGGAACGCTTTGGCTATTCGGGGTTCGTCCCCAACAATAGCGGCAATGCTCGCCGATTTCGGGGCACTGAACGTGATGTCGTGCAGAGCGATGGGATTTCGTTCTTCGACTTTTCCGGTCACTGGGTTGGTCAACTTGTAAGGCTTCATGGTGCGAGCCGTGAGGCGCTTACCTGTTGTCGGATTCACATTGCATCGCAGCAGTTCGAACGTTTCTGCATCGACTGCGCCTTGTATGCCTAGCTTCTCCGCACCCTTGCCAAACCACTCGCCTTCAACATTCTCGCCCTCAGCGTAGTAGTCGTTCGCAGTGAGGTGGCGCTTAAGGTAGGTGCCACCATTGGTGATGGTCCGTGCGGTGATCATGAGGCTTCGATTCCTGTCACCATGTAGAACGAAATCGTTCGTCAAAACTCACTCGGTAGGTTGTTTGATCTCCAACCCTATCTTTATCACATCAACATTTCGGGGGATCCGGCAATATTAATCTGAGAAAGACACAAGACCCCAAGCACTTCGTGCTTAGATTCTCATGGTCACCAAACAGTAGCCTTACAGTCGTCTTACGGTCACCAAATCGCCTGTTTCCCTACGGTTTGGCGACTGTTTGAAGTACGATTGGCTACTAAGTGACGACTGTTAGGTGCCGTGGTCGCCAAACAGTCACCTTTTCCGAGTAAGTTCTCTGAGACGATTTCGTTCTACCTCAACGAACTCATCTCGCTTGAATGGACGTACCCGAAGATACCACAAAGTTTCGTCGCCCTAACGAAAGCTGTTTGGAACGCTTTCGTGCCGAGATCGCGGAGAAACGTCAGCTTGGTTGGTCTTATCGTGCGATCAATCGATGGCTCGCCGACAAACACGGTTACCAAATGAATTGGGGGACCGTCCGCAAGTTCTGCCTCGTCCGAAAGATCGAGAAACACGTGGGCGAAACACCGGAACGCGTTGTGCTCAAGGTGCCTGCAACAGACTATCTCGCACCGCCTGAAGAGCCTCTGGTGAGGCGTCGGCAGCACAGAGGCAAGGTTTTTGAATACGACGACAGCGGCCCGCTGATCACCCGCCGAACCAAACCCAATCAGGCCTCTGGCGGTAGCGCTGAGCCATCAACTGAAACCTAACCAACATCATGAAACCTACGAATCGAAACACGCGCGTTATCTTTACCCAGGGAGGCAAAGGTGGCGTCGGAAAGACTGAAGTGGCCATCGCCTTGGCCAGTTGGCTTCACGAACGTGGACTCCGCCCACTCTTGCTAGACTTCGATGTGGAGAACACGAACAAGAGTGGTCTGCAGAATTTCTATCCCACGGCGGAGAAGTTTGATGTGCATCAGCATGGAACCCTTGATGAATTCTATCGTGTCTGTCAGACGCCAGACATCGATGTCATTCTGGCCGACATGGGGGCCGGGGCCGGTGTGACGACCTATCATTGGTTCGAGGATGCCTTCGATCTCACTCAGGACATGAACATTTCGTTCACTGCTGTGGGCGTCACCATCAACGACGCTGGCTCGGTTCAATCGATCCTGAAATGGGCCTCCAACCTTGCCGACAAGGTTGATTACCTGGTGGTCCTCAATGAAATGCATCACCCGCGAAACCCGTTCGAATACTGGCATGACGCCGCTGACGTGGCTCGCTTCATCAAGACCTTCAAGCCGGATGTGATGACGATGTCAGCTCGGGTTGAGGAGTTTCAGGCAGAGCTACGCAATCAAACCCTGACATTGGAGAAGGTGATTCGAGGGGACGTCGATTCGGACTTCTTTCGCTACATCAAGAACTCGGTGCGGGCGAAGAAGTACCAGCGGAACCTATTCGAAGGTTTCGATGCCGCTGCGAAACTGCTCGTTCCTATCAACGCTGCTGAAGACAGGGAGGAACACGCGTGAAAGCCGTGGATAATTCGATTGAGGCTGTCGCGGAACTTCTACCACCTGAGAGACGGGAGCGATTCTTCGCCTTGATCTCGCGATTCGAGAATGTGCCAGAAGATGATGAGCATCTCCGGATCCTCGAAGCCATGGGCTTTCTGACATTGATTATGAAAGCGATTCCCATCGAGATCGCGGAGACGGTTCGCAAAAGCCATTCGGGGCTGGATGACAGCCAACGCAAGGCCTTGCAGGCCGACATGGAAACGATCCTCAAGGATTCCATTGATACGCCTTCTTACAAGGACCTGAGAGGGATGGTGGATGCGATGAAGGAAGAGAATCACCGCTTTGATGATCGCGTGGGCAAGTTGATGGAATGGCTTCGCGAGCGCGTTCCTGATCCGAATCCTGATAAGCCGCGTTGGATTGACAGGGCTATCGGGTTTGCTATCGCATCGGTCTTGTTTGGTGTTGCCTACACTTTGGTGCCTGGCTCTATCATTGCTCCTGCAGCACGCGAGACGGCGCTTGGCTCCATGGAGCGCAAAGGCATTCTGCAATACTTCGAAGACAAGATGCCCGAGTATGGAGGCAAAGTCGGTGTCATCGTCGCAACGGAAGCACTTCATGCAACGAGTCGAGACGGCAAAGGAATCCTCATCGTTCTCCCCCAAACCCTCTAGCGCTATGAAAATATTTCTATCTTACACCGTGGCGCTCATTCTTGGATGCGCTGGTCTCTGGCTCTACTTTGAACTCGCCTCGCCGTTGAACTACATTGCGGTGGCTTCGCTCATTGGCAGTGCGTTTGCCATCATCTTAGCACCGAGACGCGTATCGATGCTGAAGCTTGGCTCGCTGACTTGGACGGAGAACGAGTTCTGCCGACACGTTCTAATCACCGGCGATACGGGATGCGGAAAGACGACATCGGGATTCCACCGCATCCTCGTTGAAGTATCGAAGAATGTACCACGGTGGGGTGGTCTTGTGCTTGGCGTGAAAGGTGATGAGCATGAATTCCTCACGGAACTCATGCGCCACCGCTTGCGCACCGATCACGTACTGAAGCTTGAAGTCCGACCTTTCAACGCGAGCGATGACTGGAAGCCCTATCACCGCTACAACTTGCTCAGTGATCGATCTCTTCCTTGGACCACGCACGCTAAAGCGATCGTCGACACAGCAGCGAGCCTGACCGAAGGGCGACAAGATTCATTTTTCAAGCCCATGGCACAGATTGCTCTCGGAAATGCCTTAGAACTTCTTTCGGAGATTGGTCAGCCGGTCACCATCACTCGGGCTTACCATGTCCTTACCTCAAGGCATCACATGGAAGAGGCAATCAATCAACTGGCCGAGCTTTCGCCCACCGCCGCCCGCCTGAAGGTGGCCGCATTCTTCGGCGACACGTTCTTGGAAAGCCGCGCAGACGAACAACGCGAAGGCATCGAAGGGACGATCAAGACTTACCTGAGCTTCTTCCTGGATCCTGACATTGCCGAAGTTTTCTCCAGTGATGAACCGAATACTCTCTCGATCAGCGATGTGGATCGAGGGCGAGTCATTGCGATCTCGATGCCACAGCGATTCGTGACGGAGCGCCGCTATGTGAACACGTATCTCAAAATGCTCTTCTACTACCACGCTCTGCGTCGCTATGAGCTGTCCAGTGCCGAGCAACGCCAACAGAACCTGCTACTGCTTGTAGCAGACGAGTACCAAGACTTGGTCACCGCCAGCGAAGACGGCGTCAGTGATCACAAGATCATTGATCGCATTCGGGGTGCACGCTGTGCCATCGTAGCCGGGATGCAGTCAGAAGTGTCTGCTGATCCCGCCATTGGTCGAGACAAACGCAAAGTCCTGACGTTGAATTTCCGTACCCGCTTGATCTTCCGTGCCGCTGACATGGAAGGCGCGACAGCCAGCGCCGATTTCATCGGAAAGAAGAACGTGTGGAAACAATCGCGTTCTAGCAAAGCGTTCAGCTCGGTGACCTACACCAAGCGACAGCAAGAGGATTACAAGATCAAGCCAGCAAAGCTCATGGATCTCAAAGATCACTTTGCTGTGGTCGTTCATCCTTCGAAGCGTTTCGTTAGAATGCTCTTGAAGCCTGTGGATGCGACAGGACGGGTGGCCCAGTGGTTTCGCCGGTAAGGTCTGTGGGTGAGTTCTCAGCACCATTCTCGTTCTACTGCATGTGGGAACTTTTGCAGCCAGGAAGGGTGAGTATGCGACCTCGACAGATCGTGTCCGTGACCTACGGCGATGGAAAGACGAACTCTATCAACGATCTATGCCAAAGGCTGAAGTAATCGATCTGGTCGAACGTTACTTTCGTCGTCCAGCCTATGCGCATCTAGATGGTCGCAATCCTGTCTTTCTCGTGGCTCCATCGACCACTGGAGCAAACAAGCTCCCCTACTACTTCGCCAAAAGGTTGCAGTCAGAATTCGGAGGGCGAGTCGTCCCCGGTTGGGCCGCTCCCTTGGAACGCCAGAAGGCGGCGACGAAGGGTGGCCTCGGCAAGATGCGAAATCCAGCCCGCTTCGCCGCCATCGAAGATCGCTTGGTCAACATTCCCAAGGGTTCAACGGTTGTCCTTGTCGATGATGTAGTGACAACTGGTGAAACGGCTGACGCACTAAGAGAACTCTTAGAACAACGAGGATTGAAGGCAACAACAGTCGCTTCGTTAGGGCAATCAGAGATGCGCAAGGTGTCTTCGCGTGACATTGAGCGCATCACTAGTAAGTTAGGCGAACCTGATCTGAGGCCCGAGATTGAGGCTGTTCTTGAGGGCCGCTTGAAGCACAAGGCTAACTACATTGAAAGAGCTATCCATGACGACACTCGACAAGAAATACGCGATTATTTCAGCGCTGAACATCGACGTCTCGAAGGGCTTGGAGCAGTTCACACCGGAACAGATCGCAGCTTGCGACGCGGTCACTCAGGCGATCCTGGACTACAACTTCAAGGGGAGCCCGAAGCCGGAGATCCCGGAGACAGCGAACATCAAGTTGGCGCAGGTGCAGGACATGCAACTGGCCAGCGAAGTTTTGTAGCCGAAACAAAGGCCGCTGATTCGATTCAGAGAGCGGAGGCGGATCTGGTGTTTCAGCTAGAAGAGCTTCAAGAGATGGTCCGTCGGGGGATGGACGTTCAGAAAGCTCGTGAACACGGCCTTGCGTTGCTAGGTGGGAACAAGATTCAGCCTGCGCCGAGGATGTTCATTAACTACGAACTCTCCCAAGCGCTCAGAGGCGACCGCAGCGCGAAGCCAATGAAGGAAATTGTGCAGTTCGCACATGAAATGAATCAGGACGCTTCGAAGCATCGAGCGGCTACTTCGAGAGGTCGCCGAGCTGTCTGAGACCATGAAGCGCTCCAAGCCAGATCCCATTCTTGATGAACGCTTAGGGCTGCGTCCGCCAGAAGTCGTGAGGATCTTAGGAAGCGAACAGATCTTTCATGAGGTCTGCGAGGTTGGTTGGTTGCAGCCAGTAGTCCAGCGCCATCGGCTAACACTCTACGACGCCAATGCAGTCAAACGTGTGTGGAGACGAATTGTCAGCGGTGAAGATCCCCGGGAGTATCTAAAGAGGTAGCTGTTACAATCCTTTCTCTATGTCACCAGCATCTGGCTGCAGGTGACCATAGTGTCGCTGAACGACTCTTACATCATCTCCAATCCAGGTCGCTACTTTGTACACGCTCACATTGGCACTAATCAAGCGACTTGCGAACGTGTGGCGCATCGTATGGAAGCCAACCCATCCTAGATCAACTGATCGGACACACTTTTTGAAGGGGCGCCTTGGATCATAGCGATAGCGCCACTTTCCGGCCTCTACCTCAGGGCGAAGCATGAACGGGCTCCTTATGCCGTAGTTATCCAGGAAATTCCTGAATTCAGTGGTTAGCGGGATAGATCGTTGTTCTCGATCTTTGGGTACCCAAGTTTCCGTTGGAACTAAAGTCAGAACTCCATTGGCACCACCATTGAGATCAAACCATTCTGGCCGACACTCGACAATCTCGCCCACGCGTAGCCCACAGTGAAACCCACAGTATAGGATGAACTGAATATCTTCACGCTCGCAGGCTTCGAAGATCTTCGCTTGCTGCCCTGGCGTGCAATAGCGACTCTTGTAGGACGTCCGCAATCGAGCCATTTCCAGGCCGATAGAGGGATTCTTTGGAATGCGATCATGCTCGGCGCACCATCGGAGTAGTCCCTTGAGACTGTTTACGTACTTCTGTGCTGTATGCTCGCTAACAGAAGTTTGAAGGTGTTTATAGAAGCGCTCAATCTCACCCAGGGTGATCTCTCGCAGACAGGATAGCTCCGAGAATCTGATGAACCTCTTCGTGTGGTAGCGCACCGACTCCTCAGTTCGCTCCGCCATGGTGTCTCGCTCCCTTCGCCATCTGATGTAGTCATCCATCGCAAGATGGATGTCTGTCCGATCACTGATGCGGCCAGCCGCTTCCTTCTCATACTCAAGCCTCTCGATGGCCTCCTGAAGATTCTTGGTCTCCAGGGAACCCTGATAGATCTTGCCATTCTTCCGGAATTTGAACCAGTAGCCCCAGTTCCCGCGATCCCACAACCCCTTCAATTTGTTTCCTGGCGAGGCCCTCTTTGCCATCAGTGTACGTACACTAATTTGTACACAAATGCAACTCTATACGGGGCCATATCGAGTCAAACTGACGCAGATGGCGCGGCCATAGAATCGCATAAAACGTTAATTATCAATGATTTATGGAATTATTCAACTTGCGCGCCGCATATCTGTCACGCCGGAGGTCGCGGGTTCGAGTCCCGTCCACTCCGCCACCTCTACCAACGAGTTACGAAAGCTCGAGAAACGAGTGGTAGCACAAAAGGGTAGCAAAGAACTCCCTGTAGATGAGACAACAATAGGGAGTTTGCCACACAATCTGAAAGGGCGGCTGGAATCTTGTCGGGGCTATCCTCCTGCGGTTGCCTTGCAATCTTCCTGTAGAGACTGCCTAACGCGCCCGCCAATCTAAGACTCTAGTGAGTTCATTTACGGAGCGACGTCGATGAGTTGCAGCAGCATGAGATGCCCGAGGTAGAACTTGAATGGATGGCTGACGATGAGATCTCTTGTCCATCCCACTGAATGTTGCTCTCGCTGACTACCACACAAGATCAACGCAGCCATCGGCTGGCCGATCAGAAGCGTCCAAACGTTGGAGCCTACTTGCCCTATAAAGGATACAATTGCTACCAAACCAACTACTGTGCCATGCCAGCCGACAAGGAGGGCAACGCCTACTGCTTAGGCACTTCGCATCATGGTAATTGCGAGGCAGAACTGACTCGTGACCAGAAACGGGCCGTAGTCGATATAGAAGCCAACTCCCCCAGGCGGCAGGATGGCCAATGCAGAGGTGATCGCGCAAAGACCGATCAGTATCGTAGTGGTCAGTCTTCTTAATTGCGTTCGCAACCAACCGAAGCACACCAGGTTGGCAAGGATGCCGAAGTATAGAATGCCTTCGCGATGGCTATGAATGACGGTTTCGATCAGTGCGGCGATGGCGAGTTGTATCCATCGCCTAGGCGAAAGGCCACGGCCTTTGACGCTTAGCAGGTATGCGAAGCAGAAAACGTAGAGTGGTTCGACGCAGCGGGTGATCGTGTAGCGCATCCACGAGCTTTCCTGTCCGAAGTAGAGGAGTGCGTGATCAAGAACCATCAGCACGCCAGCGATCACTTTGGCGTTGTCGAGCCATACGATGCGGCTTCCTGACATGACTTCGGATCGCTGTTGAATGCGATCACCCTGCTACCGAAATCGCTCGCCCAAATTCACCAGGAATCTCAAGAAATCACTGCGAGGCTCCTAACTCATTTATAACAGTAAGGTTGAGGTAAAGCTTTCCTAAACATTCAATATCTCCTAACGAAAATGTGAATGTTTGAATGGTAGTGTCAAGATCAGATGAACTCTGTGCAGGCTTCGAAGTCCGATAAAAAATCCGCAAATGTGAGTAACAAATCCGTGCGCTATCGACAATTCTGTTTACGTAATTTCAATTACCATGATTGATGATGAATCGTCGGTTAGTGAGTATGGTTCGTCATCCTCACCGTATCCAGATACTCGCTGGAGTGTTGTTGAGTTAGTGGGAGATCCTGAAGAGGGTTTAGCCGTAGATGGTGAGGCGTTAGCGACTCTGTGTAAAATCTATCACATGCCGATACGTCGATACCTTTGCCGATCGGGTTACTCAGCGGACTATGCGCTGGATCTCACCCAGAGCTTCTTTCTGAAGTCCCTCCAGAAGAAGCTGTTCGCCCGATGCCACCGGGAGAAAGGCAAGTTGCGCGCGATGGTGGGGAGCGAAGGGTCGTAGTATTGCGCCCCGTTGAGTTTGGAGATAGCCCCTCGCAACGCGGCGAGCTTGGCGCGGAGTCCGCGCTTCTGAGCGTCCCAAACCCGGATAATGAATTGCGCTTTGTAAGGGAGCACTTCGTTCGACATGAGCCGGGCGATCTTCTGCCCTTTCTTGTGCGTGGCGGAAACCATGCGCAGTTTGCGAGAGTGTTGGATGGTGTGTTGCAGTTTCTCGTAAGCGCCTTCCTCCTTCTCGATCTCATGCATGACATCGAGGGCTTGGATGTTCACGGTGATGGAGTAGTCTAACAAATCCAGGTTGGTGAGTTGATTCATCATCCCAGAGAAGGTGGCTTTGGGCAGGCTCTTGAGAACGAGCACGCCGTGGTAGTGGCCATCGAAGTAGAAACCGAGATCTGGTTTGCGGAGGGCGGCGGCTTCACAATTGAAGCAGGTGTCGACGATGCTTTGCTGGGGATCGAAGCAGTCGTTGAGATCAAGGTTCGGCAGATCGGAAACGGAGGGATTGAAGAAGCGATAGAATTCGCTGAAATGACCCAGGTCATCGAGCGGCTCGATTGTCCCGCCAAGACTGCCGAAGACTTGGTGCAGGAGTTCTTCATACTGACGCAGTTCGCGTGCGCTAGCATCGAGCGTGTAGTCGTAGGCCGCGCGTTGGCCTTTGCCCATGGGCACGCCAACGGTATCGATCTTGGTGGTGACATACCAATGCAACCGCTCACGACGCAGTTCGCGTTGGAGCATGCGATCCCAGTAACGCGTGAAGCGTTCGTTGCGCTGCTCCTTGCTCCAGGCGTTGGTGGCGAGCTTGTCCGTCTGTTCGTAGTAGTCTAACAACTCCCGCCGGTAATCGGAATCGACCGTCCAGTGCACCTGCATGCGGGCGGTGTCTTTAAGCGAGGACAGCAAGACGCGCATGTCATCTTCCATCCGATTGAGCCAACTGACCTCGGCATTCTCGCAATCAGGTGGATGCACGCGGTAGCCGCGCCCGACATAGCCGCCTTTCTGGAGGCCGCGATAGACGATCATGTCGTCCATCAAGTAACCATCAATGAGTTTCGCAATCGTCTGAGTCCTCGGTTAGGGTTGCGAATGGGTGCTCGGTCTTCACGCGATGCTGTGGACCGAAGTAAGGCCGGTTCTTGAGCCAGCCCTGGCGATCAAAGAACTCGCGCAGCTTCACGAGTCCCCACTCGAAGAACTCGCCATCGAAGCTCTTCGGTTTGCCAGACTTGAGGAGGATGACGTAGGCCAGTGTGATGGAGAGAGGCACGAGCGAGATGGCGTCGGATTCTGCGAAGCTGAGATGAAAGCGCCCGTAGCAGAGGCGAAACACGAGGAGAGCGAGCCCGAATCCGAGGATCATCCAGAGGACATTGTTGCCCTCGAAGATCCAAATGACTGGCTTGGAATCTCTCCCCGCGTTGGCCTCGTGGTAGCGACGTTTCTCAGTCATCCTAACAATGCGTGGGTGATGCGAGGCTTACGGCGCTCCAAGTTCGATGCCGGGATCGACCCCGGTGCCTGCCGTGAAGAAGGTGTTCACGATGACAAAGGACAACCCGCCCAAGCCCGCGCCAACAAGCCCGTATTTCAGATACTCCGTGCGCCCGATCATGCACATGATAGCGGCCATGAGCAGGCCACCAAAGAAGAGCAAGATGGCAATCGCGTTCAACACGCTGGCCACCGCGCTCAAATTCGTCACCAAATCCCCAGCAGCGAGGATTGGTAATCTGAAGAGTAATGCTAGATTCATAAGTCTGTGATTTCAGTTAACACTTCGTGTGTTTCGTGAGACCACATCAGCGCGGTCTGCCTATGAAACCGGAGATCACCGGACTGAAATCACGGACTTATTGAAGGAATGTTCGATGTCGATGCTGCCAAGCTAAAACGACCGAGAGAGAAGGCTTCACTCAACGAAGAGTCATTTGGCTTGGTTTACCCAGAACGCGTTCTATCGCGACTGAGTTACCAATGAGTGTGTCGCGGTGTAAACCCGCATTCACCTCCCTTTGGGTTTCTTGGTTTGCTTGGGTAGGGCCCCGACACGCTTGGCCCAAGTGTTCCACTCCTGAATGAGTGCATCACGTTTGTCGGAATGTGACGCTGCAAGATTGCGAAGTTCCGTCCGGTCATCCGCTAGATTGTAGAGCTCCCACTGGGCCTCGTCGACACGTTCACGGCCGACATGGCCCTTGCCGACGAGTTTCCAATCACCATCCCTAACAAAGGCATTTCCCTGGTGTTCGAGGCAGAGCGGGTGATCGCGTTTGATGGCGTTTCCCTTAAAAGCCGGAACGAGGCTTTTGCCTTCAATAGCGTGCAGCTCGTTGCCATGCATTTCTTTAGGATAGCTGGCATTGGCGAGTTCTAGTACCGTAGGGACAATGTCCGTGATATGTGCGGGCGTCTCTTGCCATTCTTTTCTAGCCTTGATGCCCTTAGGCCAGTGAGCGATGAATGGAGTGGCGCTGCCGCCTTGGTGAGCATTGGATTTGTAGAGACGGAAAGGTGTGCTCCCGGCATTCGCCCAGGCTTCTCCGTATGAGTTCGCGCCCTCCTGATTGCGTTTCTCGATGTCGTAGAACTCCCCTCGCCCGAGAATCCCGCCTTCGTGGCAGGCTCCGTTGTCACCAAGGAAGAGGATGAGCGTGTCGTTGAAGATCTCCTGACTCTTCAACGAAGCGGTCAGTTTCCCAATGTTCTGGTCGACACGATCGATCATGGCGGCATAGACGGCCATCTTGAGATCCATCTCGTCTTGCTTCTTGTCATCCAGAGCGTCCCACGCTGGGACTCTGTCAGGGCGTGGACTTAGTTTCCATTCGGGCTTGAAGAGTCCGAGTTCGATCTGACGTTGGTAGCGTTGCTCACGAAGTTTGTCCCAGCCGATCTTGTACTTTCCTCGATACTTCGCGATATCGTCTTCAAACGCTTGCAACGGCCAATGCGGCGCGGTGTAGGCGAGGTAGAGAAAGAAGGGTTTGTCAGGATTTGACCGCGCCTCGCTGAGGAACTTGATCGCGTAGTCAGTGAACGCATCGGTGGTGTAGAAAGTCTCGTCCGTGGTAGACGCCGGGGTTTCGATAGGCGTGTTATCAAGCGTCATCCCGCGCGGGTGCTCGGGATGAAAGAATCGCGTGGCACCGGGAATGCAGCCGTAGTAGCGATCGAACCCTCGTTGGCGAGGCCAACGGTCTTGTTCGTGAATGCCCAGGTGCCATTTGCCGGCCATCAAGGTGGTGTAACCGGCTGGGCTCAGCAATTCACCGATCGTCGCGCAGCGGCGGTTGAGGTAGCCTTGATAGGGTTCGGGCTGTGCTGGGCGCTGACGCTTGGGCGTGTTCGTCATGTGTCCAACGCCTGCCTGATGTGGATGCAATCCCGTGAGTAAGGAAGCGCGTGTTGGACAGCACCGGGCCCCGTTGGTAAATTGTGAGAGGCGTACGCCTCCTGATGCGAGCTGATCGATATTCGGTGTGTCAATCTCACCGCCGTAACAGCCGAGATCGGAGAAGCCCATGTCATCGACCATGATAAGGATGATGTTCGGGCGATCGGCTCCTAGTAAAGATCCGGATAGGGCTAGTGTGAGGCAAAGAAGGTTGAGGGACGAAGTGAGTTTCATGGTGCTCATTGATAGTCTGATGATGCAGGGGAAGAAATCCAAGCCGATTCATTTCGCGCGTCTTCCGCGATGGTAGGGAGAATTCTGGGGGATTCCGGCGTTGGTAGCCGCGTTCTTGGGAATGCCTTTAAGGAGCTTTGATTTGATCTCGGCATGATCGAGTTCGTTGGCGAGATTCTTGAACTCGTTCGGGTCGTTCTCGAGATCGTAGAGTTCCTCAAAACCATCTGAGTAACGAATGTAGCGGTACCTCGCGTCGCTGACGGCATGGGAAGGCTCGTTTCCATCACGGTAAAACGCGAAGGAGGTGAGGGATGTCCGGCTGTCGATCGCCACCGGATTCTGAATCTGTTTCATCAGAGATTTGCCGGTGCATTGTTCGGGTATGGGCAAATCCGTTAGGTCGCACAACGTCGGGTAGAGGTCTGACAGCGTGGCCGGCTGGCGGGTTTTGGCACCATCTTTGGAGACGCCTGGCGCATGAATGAACAAGGGAGTGCGAGTCGTTTGATCCCAGAGCGCAAACTTTTCCCAGTTCTCTTTCTCGCCGATGTGGAAGCCGTGATCCGACCAAAGGACGATGATGGTGTTCTTTGCGATCGGCGAAGCGTCCAAGCCATCAAGCAATCGCCCAAGTAGGTGGTCGACATAACTGATAGAAGCGAGATAACCGCGCATGAGATGCTTCCATTGCTTATTGTCAGTGACCCACTTGTGCCAGCCTTCGCGACCGTGGCTGCGCGCGTCAGCTAGGTCCTTCCTCAGGTGTTCGGGAAGTTGCACTTCGGCTTCTGGATAGAGATCGAACCATTTCTGGGGCACTTCCCACGGGATGTGCGGACGGAAGAGTCCGACCGCAAGGAAGAGCGGTTGATCGCCAGGCGCCTTGAACTGGTCGACGGCCCAATCGACGACCGCGCCATCGCCCTGACTAGCGTTGAGCGATAAGGGAGCGGCACCGAACAGATGACGGCCCAGTGGACGCTTGCCCGTGAAGCCGACGTTCTGATCTTGTGTCTTTGTGATCTCGGGTCGAGGCCAGTCTGCGGAAATTGGGTCGAGCGGGTCGCCACGATAGGCGTCCCAGGCATTTGCATCGTTCTGCGAATCGCCCGGAGTCCATTGGAGCGTGTGGAATATCTTCCCGCCACCAACGGCCCGATAGCCGTGATCGCGAAAGTGTTGGGATAACACGACCGCCTCTTCCAATACTTTCGACTCGTGCCGCCAACGCGGGCCATGCGCGCCGAACAGATTACGATAAATGCCGGACTTGGTGGGATGCACACCGGTCATCACCGCGACACGCGAAGGATGGCAGGCGGGCGCGGCGCAGTGCGCATTGGCAAAGTTCACCGAGCGTTTCGCCAAGCGATCGAAATTCGGCGTCTGCAGACCGGGATGATGATCCAAAGGCGAAATGTAGTCGTTGAGGTCATCGATGGAAATGAAGAGGACGTTCGGCTTCGATTGGGCGGCTCCGCAAACCGCGCCAATCATGCATAGGAGTGAGATGAGTCTGATCATTTGAACTCTGAGTGCTTCACTTGGAGGATGCTTCGTCGATCACGTCACATTCCCTTTCTTTTAGCTGGCTGCCTGCCCCAAGGTCTTCGTCCAAGTTGAGGTAATGTCGCTCTTGGGAATCGTAAACTGGCCACTGCGGTGCCCCTTCATGATTTGGATCACCAGTTCGGGCAAACTGGACCCAGTAATCGGTGACTTGGTTGGCAATCTTCTGATCGACGGAGCGTTCATTTGCGTTGGTTAGGGTGTTGAAGACGAAGGTCAACTCGATGGCGTGCGGCGCTCCTAGGTAGGGATACTGATGGCTGCGTCGGGAGAATTGGTATTGGTAGGCTTGTGAGGATACGTTCTCCATGCCTTCTAACAATTGTCGCGCGGGATGAACGAACCAGCTATCTGTTACAAACTGTGCGCCAGCCCGTTGCAATTCTTTAGGCGTGTCGCCTGGGTAGAGGGCGGCCACAGACTCGGCTTTCTCGCCATAGTGCTTGCGCAGCTTGGTTAGAAACTGGTCGCGACTGTCGAGTTTGGTCCAATTGAAGAAGTAGTTTCCTTCGTCTTTGGTCGTGCCGATCATCACGGGCACGTTGGCTTGCTTGCCAGCGGCGAAGATGGCGGCTGGTGACTCTGGCAATACATAGCCATCGATCGTGGCACGCGTCCGATAGTAGCCGGCGGTCTTGACGATGGCGTCTGGCGAAAGGGCGCGAAGATTCTCGATGGCAGCGGTTCCCGTGAGGCCTTCGGTGTGCTTTGAGGCCCATTCCAACCCGAGTGCCTCGGCGCTTGGCGTGTTCGCGGTCTTGGACTTGAGTCCCACGATGTTAGGTGCAGCGAGTTGATCGATGTAGCCGAACATCCACGGACTCTGAATGATGGCGCGGTGAAAGAAGCCTTTAGCGAGAGGCGAAGCGCACAAGACACTGACACTGGTGCCTCCTGCTGATTCTCCAAAGATCGTGACGTTGTCAGGATCGCCGCCAAACTCAGCGATGTTGGCCTGGACCCACTGGAGGGCTGCGATCTGATCGAGAAAACCGTAGTTGCCAGAGACGCCCTCCTTAGATTCTGCGGAGAGACCGGGATGAGCGAGGAACCCTAACGCTCCCAAACGATAGTTGATGGAAACCAGCACGACGTCTCTTTGGGCAAAGGCGGTGCCATCATACATTGCCTTGTGTCCCCAACTGGTATTGAGTCCACCACCGTGGATCCATACCATGACGGGCAGCTTGGCTGCGGGTTGCTGAGCGCGCTTTGTCCAGACGTTCAGGTAGAGACAGTCTTCGCTGATCTCGGCTTTCGCTTTGTTGCGTAGCTTTTGAGGAGCCACCTTGCTGAAGGTGTCGCACACACGAATGCCCTCCCACTTTGGCGGTGGTTGAGGTGCTCGCCAGCGAAGGTCACCGATTGGTGGGGCGGCGTAGGGGATGCCGCGAAAGACTCGAAGGTTCGAGTCTTTTTCTAACAAAACACCGGACACACGGCCGGACTGCGTGCTGATCGGCGCGGGAGTCTCAGCAATGGCAGGGAGTGGCAATAGGAAGGTGCAGATCAAGGACAGCCTGTAAGCTTTCATGAGGATTTGATGGCATTCGACGGCGACTGAAAGTCACCGCTACGATTTGGTTACTTTGTGTGGATGACGACGGCTTTGGTTTCGGTCATTTCTTCCACGGCGTACTTGGGGCCTTCCTTGCCCATGCCGCTGCCTTTGAGACCGCCATAGGGCATGAGATCGGTGCGCCAGAAGGGGCTCCAGTTGATGTGAATATTGCCGCTTTGCACCTCGCGCGCGAAGCGCATGGCGGCGTCGATGTCTTGTGTGAAGACGCCTGCGCTGAGTCCGTATTCTGTGTCGTTTGCTAGACGGATGGCTTCGTGAACATCTTTGGCCTTCATCACGGCGACCGCCGGGCCGAAGAGTTCTTCGCGATTGATCTTCATCGCACTAGTGGTGTGATCGAGGAGGGTTGCTTGCATGACGGCACCGTCCCGCTCGCCACCGCAGACCAGTCTCGCACCCTCGTCGACCGCTTGGCTGATCCAGTTTTGGACGCGTTCGGCATCAGAAGAACGCACCATCGGGCCCATGGTGGTGGTGGCGTCTAACTGATTCCCAGCCGTGACGGTGGCGATCTTCGTCTGCAAGCGATCGACCATGGCTTCGTGAATTTCATCGGCCACGATGAGTCGCTGAGTGGAAATGCACACTTGGCCGGCATTGGCATAGCCAGACACCGCCGCGGCCTGCGCAGCGGCGTCCAGATCGGCGTCGGGTAACACAATGAGAGGGCAATTGGAACCCAGCTCCATCGTCACCTTTTTCAGACCCGCCACGCGACAGATGTCCTCACCGACTTCACGGCTTCCTGTGAACGTAATCTTGCGCACACGCGGATCGGCACAAAGACCACCCCCAATGACGGCACCACTTCCGGTAAGGCATTGTATTCCAAGTGGCGGCAGCCCGGCTTCTAACAAGATCTTGACGAACTCCAACGACACAAGAGGCGTGTCGCTCGCTGGTTTGAGAATAACAGCATTGCCAGCAGCCAACGCGGGGCCGACCTTGTGACACACGAGATTCAGCGGAAAGTTGAACGGAGAAATGGCGACAACGACACCGCAGGGAACTCGGAGCGTAAAGCCTAACCTATTCCGAACATCCTTGCCGCCGTCTAAAGGAAGTTGTTCTCCAGAGATACGCTTGGCTTCCTCGCCGCTGAGTTCCATGGTTTGCACCGAACGGTCCACTTCCAATCGTGACTCTGGCAGGGTTTTCCCCTCTTCCTTGCTCAAGAGCTCGGCCAAATCTTCGCTGCGTTGCTGGATGAGGTCTGCCGTTCGTCGCAAGATCTCAAAGCGCTCATAGCCGGTCGTTTCCGCCATGCTTGCGGCCCCTTTCACTGCGGACTGGAGTGCTGTCTCGATATCGGCTTCCGTCGCCTTGGGGACGACATCGACGATGCTGTTGTCATAAGGATTGGTAACCTCGGTCACCTGATCGCGGTTCTCCCAGTTCCCGTTGAGATAGAATTTCATAGTTAACTAGAGTTCCATGATGGCCTCGACATCAGCCGCCAATGGGTCTGGCTTCGACAGAATCGAAATGCTGATGAAGAGAATGGTTGAGACTAACAAGGCAATCACCCCACCAGCGACCCCGTAGGGAATGGCGCCGCCGGTCATTTGATAAATCACGATGCCAGCATTGATGACAAGGCTAGAGGCTATGGCGACCGTGGCGGCTCGCTTGGTCGCGCTCCGCCAGTTGAGCCCGAGCCCGATCACGGGCACTAACGCAGAAGCGAAGACGCCCCAGCCGAAAGCCCCGAGTTGGCCAATGAGCTTGATGGGTGACTGAAGGGCAAAGAGAGCTGCCAAGACGGCGAGCCCGACCGTGGCGATCCGTGCCCAGAAGAGTTCGCGGGTGATGCCGCGGCCGGTGAAGGCTTTCGGTAGATCATGCACGATGGCAGCGGCGCCGATGTTGAGAAAGCCATCGGCCGTCGACATGATGGCGGCGAAGAGTCCCGCGAAGGCGAGCCCTGCGAGGACGGGATGCGCGTAGTTCTGCAGGAATTGGGCAGCAGCGTCGTCGGCTCGGAGGAGTGACTCGTGGTCGCCATTCAAGACGAGCGCGCGCATGAGCAGGCCGATGCTGATCCAGAGCATCGCCGTGATGGTGTAGCCGATCAAGGTGATGGGGAGTGAAGCGCGAGCATCCTCGACGCGCCGAGTCATCATCATCTTGGTCACGACGTGCGGTTGCCCGACCACACCTAACGTGAATAGTAAGAACCACGAGAGACAGCCCAGCATGCCTAACGTTCCCCACGTGCTTGCGGATTCGGCGTTGTCGGTGTGGATGAGCTGCATCATGCCTCCGATGCCGCGATCGACATGACCAATGGCGGTGAAGAAGATGAACACGGCCACGACCATCATCATGAGTCCCTGAAAGAGATCGGTGTAGACGGAAGCGATGATGCCGCCGGTGACACAATAGAAGACGAGCACCGCGCAAGAGATGGCGACACAGAAGACGACCGATTCGTGGCCCCAAATGCCATTCTTGGCGAAGATGTCCTGCAAAACAAACGCCATGGCTTTGATCTGCGTTGCGAGATAGGCGATGACGCCACAGAGAACGGCGATCGCCACGAGGGCGCGCACCGTGCGGCTTTCATAGCGCGCGGCTGCAATGTCAGGAAGCGACATGGCGTTTCGTTGTTCTGCCAGGAGGCGAATGCGTTTGGCGACGAGAAAGAAAGCCAAGGCCCAGCCGATCGGTGTGGTCACCAAGATCCAGATGGAGCTTGCTCCCATGCGATAGATCAAGCCAGGGCCGCCGACGAAGCCAAAGCCACTCATGATGCTCGAGAAGAGGGCGACTCCCGTGACAATCACACCGAGGTTGCGGCTGGCCATGAAGAAGTCGTGCGTGTTCTTCGTGCGCTTCATCGCCCAGAGGCCAATGACCAGGCAGAGCAACATGTAGCCTGCCACGCAGCTGAGAATGATGGTGTTAGTATCCATGGGTATCTCCTCCTGGATACTGGGCTTTGATCTCCGCGAAACGTTTGGCGTCCGCCTCGGAGTAGATCCAGGCGCGGAAGTGCGTCGCGTAGAGAACGGAGAACAAGGCGGAGGCTGGCCACATCCCAAAGACTAACACTGCGGTTGGCAACGGAAATCCTAGGATGAACGGAACACCCTCGTGGTCCTGCGCATACGCTAGCATCATCGCGCTAAAGACGGCAAAGTAGATCAGGGCACCTGCGGCAAGCCATCCTCGTCCGGGACGCCCTTGAGGAATGCTGATGCCGATGGCGACCATGAAGAGGCCAATCTGTGCGGCGCCGTAGATCCAGCCTAACAACAACTTTCCCTGATGACGTTCCGGCGTGCCACCTTGTTTCATCTCAGCATGACTTGGGTGTGGGCCTCCGGTCGCATCTTGGGGCAAGGGGCGCGTGATCGCGATCGCCAAGGTCACCGCCGTGACGATCAATAGGCCAAGTAGGATGAGATAGGATTTCATGCGTAGCTTCGTAGCCCTGGCTTTAGCCGGCGTTTCTGTGAGGACAATGGAGAACGCCGACTAAAGTCAGCGCTACGTTTCGCTTCCCGTTAGGATTCATGGTGGTTCGCAAGTGCTTCGGTGAGCCATTCTGCTTCCCGATACGAATGATCGGGCAATCGAATGCCAGCTTTGTTCGGGTTCTCTTGAATGTAGTTTCGGAAGGCTATCAATTCTTTGGCATCTCGAACCAAGTGATCGTAGTACTCACGCTGCCACAGCTTTCCGCTGCGCTTGATCGCTTTGTTGACCAGAAACGCAAAGCCTCCCTTGATCTTCTGCCTGGTCCTTTCCAAATCGAGCCCTTTAATGAGGTTCAATAGCAGGTGCACGTGGTTTGGCATGAGGATGAAATCGCCGAGATAATAGTGTGTTCGATCATCTTCGAGAAGTTTCTCCTGAAGGGTCGCGAGAGCAGGATCGGTACGGAAGTGGCAGGCCCCATGCCCTCGATCGAGATGATGATTCAGTTTGCGGTTGAACTCCCTACGGAACTCAAACTGTTCCTTCTTTGAAAGTTTGGATTCAACGTCAGATTGCCAATTTGCGGAGGCTTTGCTGATACCTCGTGCGGCTAAACAGAGCGATTTCTCGGATTCCCATTGTTCGGTGATACGTTTAGGCAAGGCATCTGCTAGACGAAACGTGATGAAATACGTCGCTCCTTCTTGGCGCCAATGAGTGAGGTTGCGCCGGTATATCTTAACGGCGTTTTGATCACTGAAAGGTGGGCGATGCATGGGGCGATGGGAGACGCCGGCTAAAGCCAGCGCTACGGATGCTTAATCTTAATAGGAAGCTTTCAATATTTCTAACAAATCGGCTTCTGTTGGACGAACAGGTGAGAGATCCATGAGGCGTTGCAAGGAGAAAGCCGTGGTCGCCAAGGCGGGCAGTTCCTCTTTCTTGGCCCCCACCTCTTGCAGGTTCTGGGGAAGTCCAGCTGCTTTGCGGAGCTGAATCACGGCAGCGATGGCTGATTCTGCCGAGGGTTCAGCACCTAAGAAGGTAGCAATGTTTGCCAAGCGTTCCTCCCGGGCAGGCGCCAGGAAGCGCATCACTTCGGGAAGCACAATGCCATTCCCGGCGCCGTGGGCGCATTGGTAGTGATGGCCGACAGGATACTCTAGCGCATGCGCCAACGCAACACCGCAGTTGGAGAAGGCAAGCCCCCCTAACGTTGCTGCCAATGCCATTTCTGTACGCGCGTCAATGTTCTGTGGTTGACTCAAGACGGTGAGGAAATGTTCGCCAATCAAACGGATCGCTTTCTCCGCATAGAGGTCTCCCAAGGGGTGGCTGCCTTCGTATGCCAAGAGCCCAGAGTCGGGTTCGGCCAAGGAGGTAGAGTCGATGGCGAGGTAGGCTTCGATGGCATGTGTGAGCGCATCGATGCCGCTCTCGGCGGTGAGTTTGGGAGGACAGGAAACACTGAGTTCGGGATCCACAAGCGCGATCTCTGGTCTCAAATGAGGACTGATCGCCGCGGCTTTCATCTGGTTTGCCGTGTTCAGGATCACGGCGGACGCAGACGATTCGCTTCCCGTACCTGCCGTGGTGGGGACACAAATGAGAGGGCCGATGGGGCAGGGAATTTGGTCAAACCCTAACAAAGAGGCAGGCACCTTATCCGAACAAACACTGGCACAAGTGAGCTTCGCCAAATCCATGTTGCTACCGCCGCCAATGGCAATGGTAACGTCGGGCTGAAATTCTCGCATCGCCTCGGCGCAACGTTCCACCGCATCTGTCGAGGGCTCGATCTCGCCGTCAGCATAGGAATGGACCTCGCCCTTCACCGCAGCTTGAGCACGATCAATGATTCCCAGCGACACCATGATAGGATCCGTGATGATCATCGCGCGTTTCCCTTGGAGCCGAGAAACGACGCCGCCCAGCGATTCGAGCGCACCCGCGCCAAATAGAAGGCGATTGTTAGAGTAGCTGTTCCAGGTCGTTCTCACATCGTCCGCCCTCCATCGACCGTCAGCAGTTGCCCTGTGGTCATGCTCGTTCCGTTCGCCAGATAGCAGACGGTGTCCGCTATGTCTTCAGGCTTGGATAATTTCGGAATCGGGAAACTCGTGACACGATCGGCGATGGCCTCCTCCGTCATGCCTTCGCGTAGCCACCGGCTATCAATGGGCCCCGGACACACCGCGTTCACTCGAATATTAGGAGCCAAGGTGCGCGCCAAGGACTTTGTGAGGGTGTTGAGAGCGCCTTTGCTTGCACAGTAGGCGAGCGACGATCCCGCGCCGGAGATTCCGGCGACGGAAGACACATTGACGATAGCAGAACTTGGCTGCTGCTGCAGAAGCCGAGCTGCGGCGCGAATGACGAAGAATGGCCCCTTCGTGTTCACGGCAAAGATGGCGTCCCATTTCTCCTCGGTCATGCCGTCCAAGTCGGCGTGCTCCACGAAGTGGGTGAATCCCGCCGCATTCACCACCGCATCCAGCCGCTCAAAGGCCTGTTCGACTTTCGCGATCATGGAGATGACTTCTTGATCGACGCTGACATCACATTTTATCAAAAGCGCCTCGCGCCCTTGCTCTTTCACCAAGCGCACCGTCTCTTCGGCCTCTTCGTGATCGGCGCCAGGGTAGTTCACGACCACATCAAATCCCTGCGTGGCCAGCTTCACCGCGCAGGCACGTCCGACGCCCGTGGCGGAACCGGTGACTAGGGCTACTTGCGTCTCATTCATCATGATCTCTCCAATAACATGGCCACACCTTGACCAACACCGACGCACATCGTGCAAATCGCGTAGCGTCCGTTGGCCTCTCTCAATTGTCTCGCAGCCGTGCCCACGAGGCGAGCACCGCTCATGCCCAGTGGATGCCCGAGAGCAATAGCCCCGCCATTCGGGTTCACCTGGGGCGAATCATCGGGCAGACCGAGAGCGCGAGTGACGGCAAGCGCTTGCGAGGCGAAGGCTTCGTTCAGCTCGATCACATCCACGTCACTGATCGAAATGCCCGCACTTTCTAACAAACCTTTCACCGCAGGAGCCGGGCCAATGCCCATGATGCGCGGCGTGACACCGATGCTCACGGTCCGAACCACGCGCGCCAATGGCTGAAGCGTGTGTTTCAAAATGGCTGCTTGCGAGGCGACTAACAAAGCGCAGGCGCCATCATTCACGCCGGAGGCATTTCCAGCAGTGATGGTACCCTCTGATTTCACAAATGGGCGCAGTTTGGCAAGTCCCTCTAACGTCGTCTCAGGGCGGGGATGTTCATCATCACGGAC
>Ga0222717_10000327_pt1 | contig 41347 bp, 26 predicted proteins | sample C33_18DmetaG_FD_165053 | JGI IMG/M metagenome (GOLD analysis project Ga0222717, IMG submission 165053) | Estuarine water microbial communities from San Francisco Bay, California, United States - C33_18D | ecosystem: Environmental > Aquatic > Marine > Unclassified | place: USA: California... | reverse complement strand
TTTGGGGGAAACTCTATATCTGGATTTACATTTGATAGAGCTAGATTTCCAAACGACTATATGTTTCTTATTAGTGTAATGTCTGAAATGTTCTATGCATGTCCTACATATACTCCTGTAACAGTGGCGAGCACTAAGTATTATTTTACACTAGATATAACTCCTCCATCTGAAGACATTGATCAGTTTATAGGGATGTATTTATTAGATGCTCAGGGAGAAATTAGCACTGCAATTATAACAGAAGGTTTATATACAAATAAGATGCTATTAGATTCAAGTATCTATTCACAAAATTATAGTCCAGAACAATCTGAGTTTGAAACTACTAATCTTGAATCTGTACATACTAGCCCTGCAATTACTGGAAATAATTTAGTTATATGTTCTACCAGCCTAATAACAAACGGACTTGCTATTAAGTGGAGTAATAATATTATAACTAAAACGGAAGGTATAAGTACAGAAATAATTGTAGAAAATAGAGAAGAGACTACAGATTCAGACACCTCTAAAAGAGAATCTTGCTCTTATTCTCAACACGATGATCTAATGACATTGTTGTCTGATCCATTTAATACTACGAAGAATACAAAACCGCTTTATACTATACAAGAAAACTTCGTGGATATTTATGCAGATAATACTTTTTTTAGTAAGTTTGTTGAGCTTAAATATATTAGACGTCCTAAGCGTATGAATAAAGAATTAAGCTTAGGATGTGAACTCCCAGACCATACTCATCAAGAGATTGTGGAGATGGGAGTAAAAAGCATACTAGAGGCGATATCTGACCCTCAGTATAACACACAATCTAGGGAAGTCCTAGAGAGTGAATAAAATGATGTTTAATCCCTAAAATAAAATTAAAATGGGAACTAATCTTTCACAGGTTTTTATTTCAAACCTCGATACACCAGTTAATAAGACTGCATTTAATGATGCAGCTTTGTTCACTGCCCCAAAGTCTGCAGTAGGTGTTTGGGCTGACGGTAAGTACCAAAACTGGGGCACTGCTGCTCCTCTTTACACTAAAACTGTAGATGTTAGTACTACAGTTGATGCAGGAGATCCTGCTGATGTTATTACACTTAATGTAAATCCATTCTGGAGATACAAGACACTGCAAATTACGCAGGGTACTGCAGGCAATCCAATTGCTACTCCAATGCTCAATGTACGTGATATACGTAAAATTAAGTATGAAAAGCATGTCGACAGTGTTCGTCACGCAATTACCACTGGAGATATAACAGAGCAAGTAACTGTTAAGTTTATCATTAGAACAACTCCAACGGCTCAATTGAACTTCCACGATCCTAATGCATCTGGTCTTATAGACTTAAGCGGTGGCGGTTTTGATTTCCCTCTGGGAGGATTTAACACTACTAACCACAAGGCTATTAATATTGGAGGAAGTAGTGCAACAACTGTTGTAGCAAACATAGGAGCTTCCCCAATCTTGAACGCTATGTTTACTGCATCAGCATCTAGCGATAAAGTGGTTCTTACTGCAAGACACGCTGGAGTTATTTTTGACGTTATTGTCTCAGCAGATGATGATGGAGCAACTGTTCCTAATGATACCACTACTGGAGGTAATATTGGTGTTGGTAATGCGTGGCAGGCGTTGGATGAAGAGATTCGTTGCAGAAGCCGCTATGGTAACTTCAACAGAATGTATATTCCTCAGAATATGCCTACGTATACCGATAGCACTTTCAAGTACGATAAGATTACTGTTGAGTACGAACACAACTGGCCAAACTCTACAGGTATTGCACCTGCAGGAGCATTGAACCAAGCTGTAATCTACTTGGGAGATAGCAGCACTGCACTTGCAGCTTCAGACTTCGATCAGTTTGAAGCCGCATTTAATATTGCGCTTGCTTCAAACGAAGAATTTGTTTGGTAATAAGACTGTATAATAGAATAGGGACAGGAATTGGCCTGTCCCTATTTTTTAATTTCTAGACTATGGCAGCTCAAGTAAAGAATATAGAGATATCAAATGATTGTAAAACAATCTCATTTGTAGGAACAAATGCTAGTTTTGCAAGTACTGATACTGCGACTATAACTACTAGTAATAATGGAGATTCAATTACAGTTTCCGCAGATGATATAAGTTTAGCTACTGATACACTATCTTTTACTAAGATATCTTCTGCAGCTTTAGTTGGGGTAGTCAAGGTGGAGATTAACAATTCTGGATCTTCTCTTGTAGAAGAGTTCTTATCTATAGCCAGCTGTCAAATAGATTGCTGTATAGCAAAACTTGTTGAATCTGCTATTACATGTGACTGCCACTGTGATAAATGCAAAGAAGATTTAGATCGGGCTGAGAAGATTCATCTTCTACTACAAGCTGCTAAATATGCTGCAGAGCAGGAGAGCAACTATACCGATGCTGTAGATAAGTACAAACGTGCCCAGGAAATGTGCACAGAAGTTTGTGCTTGTGGATGCTAAATCATGGCGGGTACTATAACAAATAACACGGAGTTTCACAATACTCTAGACGTACTAAGAGTCTGTACATCTAAGAGAGGTGAAAGTCTACGCTTAAAAATTGAAGGAGGGGTAAAGTGCGACACAGTAACATCTGTTAAACTTACCCTTATTTCGTATCTACTAGTTAAATACAGCGATGTAGAACTAAGCTGCTTAGAGAGCGCAATCCCGGGCAATACTAATAGGGACTACTTAGAGACTTTTGTGAATTACATGACAAAAGAATGTAGAGATTGTATTGCAGCGGGTGAAAGCATTTCTAATACATCCCCTAGTCCTCCTCCTACATTTACATTCAACTTGCTTACTCAATCTGGTGATACTTTAATAGATCAATCAGGAGACAATATTATACATAATGGCTAATACAACAATATCATCTTTAAGTACTACAGTGACTGTAGGAGAGTTAACATCTAATGACTTTATAGTTGTAGACAACGCAGTAGGAAACAGTACTAAAAAGCTAGCCGTAGAAAATCTTAAGAGGCTTACCCTAACTACTATGGGTACTGGTCTTGCATTTATTAAAGACATTACTTCTGGAGGATCTGTTCGAACTAGAAGTTTGGCTGCGGGATCTACAAAAGTTACAGTAGTTGACAGTACAGATACATTGACAGTAGATGTAGCGGAAGCTCAAATTGATCTAAGCAACTGCAATAATGCTACCTCATCCTTCTTGTCCTCAGTAAATGCAGGAACTAATATTACTGCAGGAACTCTCCCAGTAGCTAGAGGAGGATTGGGAGTATCAACTCTTACTGATAAATCTATACTAGCTACACAACTTACTGGGACTGACGGGCTTAGAGAATTAACAATGGCTACAAATGGTCAATTGATTATTGGGGGCACTTCAGGACCACAAGTAGCAACTCTTACTGCAGGTTCTAATATTACAATAACAAACTCTAACGGAGGTATAGAAATTGCAAATGGGTTTACAGTCCCAAGCACATACATACAAACAAATGATAGTCCTTCTCTTGGAGCTGTAACTGCGTCAGGAGATGTATCTATTACTGGAGCAACTTCTGGCTTAAAGCATACTGGAAGAGTAGATATAACACAGACTACAAGTTTAAGTAGTAATGTAACTTGTAATTCTACATCAGGAATTATAACTTTATTTGAATCTTCAATTACTGCAGATACTAATATTGCTTTTACAGTCCTGAACTCTGTAGTACAATCTGACTCTTTAGTTTTGATTTCTCCGCAAACAGAATCAACAACTGCTGCAGACCTAGGAATTCACTTTAAAGTAGGAGATATTAATGCAGGAAGCTTTACAGTAAACATTACTCATACTGGTAATCACTCAGCTGGAAGTGTAGTACGTAAAGTTCATTTTATGATTATAAACAACTCTTAATATAAAAACCAAACACAATGATTTATTTAGAGGCAACTAACAGAGAATTTCTAGAGCTCTATAAAGGACTAGAAGGAGTTAAGGATGTTAAAGGAAGTAGATTTTCTTTCTTAGTAGCAAAGAATCTTAAGGAGCTTAAAGATTCTCTGCAGCACATAGAAGAAAAAGCTGCTCCTTCTGAAGAATTTATGAAGGTATCAGCAGTAGCTCATAAATACGCAGAAGAAGAGAATGAAGAAGCTCTACAAAAGCTGGAAGAAGAACATGCTAATTTGGTTGAAGAACGAAAAAAGCAGATAGAAAATATTGAAAAATTGCTTGATGAGAATGCTAAGATTGCAGTAGAACAAATTCGAGAGGATCAGCTCCCAGAGGAGCTAAGCCCAGAACAAGTTCTTCCACTTCTTAGAATTATTAAGGAATGAATAAGGAGGAAATAAAAGAGTTTTTAAGAGACCGTCCTGGATATCTAAAGGAAGGTGCTGAAAGACTCTCAGAAAGGTTAAACTGCAGCGTAAACACCTGCAAAGATGCTTTAGCTGAAGCTAGACTTGAAGCTAAAGAATCCTTTCAAAATGGCAGTTCTAACGAGAACGTCATTACAGAATTTGAAAAGTTTTTAGACTTAAATGGGATACACTCCAACAATGTAACTAGTGTAAAGTTTTGGCAAACCTCAAAAGGTGATCCTAGATTTTCAGTAGTTACAAAGGAAGGAATTAGCGTAGATGAACTCAAGAATGAAATAAAAGAGTTTGCAGCTAGTTACTCTCCAGTTGTTCCTTCTACGTCTACTCCAACGCTTGATAATCCAATAGCTTACGAAATATCCCTCCCGGATATACATTACGGAAAGCTTCATGATTATGATTTAGCTGAGATAGAACAACAGTATGTATACGTTGTAAAAGATCTCGTTGAAAAAGCAAAGGGGTTAGAAATAGAAAAGTTCATTCTCCCAATAGGGAACGACGGTATGAACTCAGAAGGAATGAGAAAAACCACAACTAAAGGAACGCCGCAAGACGAGTCTGCTGGTTGGAAGGAGACGTTCAGGGGGTACTGGAAATTAATGGTGAAAGCCATTGATTACTTAAAAGTAATAGCCCCAGTAGATGTAATTGTTGTATCTGGCAATCATGACTATGAAAGAATGTACTACGCAGGAGATGTATTATCAGGATGGTTTAGAAACGATGAGAATGTAACAGTTAATAATAATAATGAACCTAGGAAATACTATTCATATGGGAACAGCATGCTAATGTTTACTCATGGTGATAACGAAAAACCTGCTGAAATGCCGCTAATTATGGCTACAGAAGAACCTCAAATGTTTGCAGCTAGCAAATTTAGAGAAGTACACTGCGGCCACTTTCATAAAGAAATGGTAAATGAGTACAGAGGAGTCAAAGTACGATTCATACCTTCTATTTGTCCTAACGATGAGTGGCACAAAAAGATGGGGTACCAAGCGTCAAGAACAGGACAGGCGTATATATGGAGTAAGACCAGGGGATTGGAAGGATATCTACAAAGCAATGTCACAGAATCTAAACAATTACGATGAAGACGAGGAATTCTTTGACAACGAATTAAACGTTGAAGAAGAAATAGAAATATTAGACTCTGCATATAGAAATGCATACAGAGTAGCAACTGGTAAAATTTCTGTATCAGACTTACTTAGCGAGTCAGATGATTTAATTTTTCTGCCGTTTGATCCAACTGCTCCCGAGACATTTGGTTCTATTATTGATGATGTTATAGATTATTTTGAAGACAGCGAAGAATACGAAAAGTGTGCAGAATTAGTGAGTATAAAGAATAAGATAAATAACGATGACTCTTAATGAGATCTCATACAATATCCTAAATCTATTAAGAGCTGGGAGATCAAATAATGACGAAACTATATCTCTAGATCAGATAAAGTTTAATGTCAAGCATTACCGCGCAATGTTCATTAGAAGGGACTTTGCGCGTAATGGTTTAGTAACCAGGCATCTAGAACAAGATTTAGGATGTCTAGAACTAGTGCAGGTAGACGCTAGTAAGTGCTGTAATCTTCCAATAGGTTGTCCAGTTTATAAAACTGTAAAAGTTATACCTAGAACTGTGCGATTTAATTTTAGAGAAGCTATCACATATACTGGAGATATAACAGGTCTTGGGAGAATACCTCTAGTAGAGCCGTACGAAATATCTTTTTTGCCCTTTGATAAATACACTAAGCTTAATCCAAAAGCTTACATGATAGAGGATTCTATGTATGTATATAATCCTAAAGGCATGAAATACATAAATGTTAGAGGAATATTTGAAGATCCCGAAGAACTAGTCAATTATGACTGTGATGGAGGATGTTATGACTCTGATTCTATATTCCCAATGCCTGCAGATATGATTGCAGGTATTACAGCAGGAATGGCTAATGGAGAACTAAGGCTACTCTCATCAAGCCTTAATGATGATGAGAATGATAGACAACAAGATAAACAATAACTATGGCTTATAATACAAATACAGAGAGACTTCTCAATGCCATTAAAAGCAATACAGCTAATATAACAGTAACTGCTACATCAGATAATAGTGCTCTCGAAACTCTAGTACAAGCTGGTAATACTACTCTTACTGGCATACAGACAGATACTGGAAATATTGATACTAGTCTGAATACTATAGAAACTAACTCTAACCAATCTCTAGGAAAGAATGGTTCATTAATAGTTACAGGAGCTACAGATATAATAGGAGCTTCTGGAAGTCCTATCACCTCTGCCTTTAACATCGCTGTACAATTTTTAGAAGATACAACAATCTCAAACTATCAAGTAGGTACTGATGCAGAGCAAACTAGTCTTGCTGTAGTTATACCTGCAGGAACAATAATCTATGGAGACATTAGAATATTGGTGGTATCTGCTCCAGCAAAGAACTGTATACTATATAAAGCATAATTATGGCTAAATCAGCAGCATGGACACGCAAGGCTGGTAAAAACTCTAAAGGAGGGCTGAATGAAAAAGGTAGAAAATCCTATGAAGCGGCTAATCCCGGCTCTAATTTAAAAGCCCCACAACCAAAAGGGGGGAGCAGAAGAAACTCATTCTGCAAAAGAATGTGTGGAATGAAAGCAAAACGGACAGGAGCTAAAACAGCTGGAGATCGTAATTCAAGAATAAATAAATCACTGCGTGCATGGAACTGCGGCAGTTGTAGCAATTGGAGATAAATGGAAATAATGGATAACATATCACATTTTGAGTTTCTTATAGTAGCAGGGTCACTTATAGGTATTTGGATAAAACATCAAAGTGATTACGCTACCCTTAAGAGCAGGGTGAAAGCAATAGAGTTGAAAAATGATGAGGTATCTGATATGCTGAGAAAATTAGCAGAAGATATTGCAGAAATAAAATTACTTCTTGCACGAAAACAAATAGATAACTAATGAAATCTTCAGACAGCTTAAGACAATGGTTTGGTCGAAATAAAGGCCGAGGTTGGGTAGACTGCAAAGCCTCTAAAGCTGCTGGTAAGTTTGTTCCGTGTGGTAGAAAAAATACATCTAAGAGTAGAAAGACAGGGTATCCCGCTTGTCGTCCTACTCTTTCTCAATGCACAAAAACAGGCATGAGAAAAAAACAATCAACTAAGCGGGTATCTTGGAAAAATAAAAAATAAAATTATGCGTAAAACTAAAATGCGTGGTGGGTATATAGAGCCTAGCAAAGAAGTAAAGTTTGGGGGTACTAGCAAACTGCAAGAAGGAGGATCATACCCTACATATAAAAAAGATTCTGATAAAGCTAAATCTTTTAGAGAAGCTTTTGCAAGCGCTAGAAAATCTGGTAAAACTACATTTGAATGGGACGGTCGAAAGTATGGAACACGCCGTGCAGATGAAAATAAAGAACAGCATTCAGCAGCAATGAAAAAGGCTGCAGGAAGTTCTGAACCTAAATCAAAAGCTCCTGCTCCAGGAACTAAACCTCCTGGTACTCCCAAGAAAGAAGCGCCTGCACGAACTACTCCTAGTGGGGGGTCTGGTATGGGGGCAAAAGCAAAAGAAGATGCTCTTAAAAAAGAGATTGGTTCTGGAAAGCCTAAAGCAAAAGCAGCTGCTCCAAAAGCTAGCGCTGTACTTAAGCAAGATGAATTTAAGTCTAGTAAAACAGCAGCAAGTTCTGGTAATAAAGCTGGAACAGTAGCTAAATTTATGGGAGCTAAAAAAGTAAAAGCTTCTGGAAGCGTTAGAGACAAACTCTTAAAGCCTCTTGAAAAAGCAAGTGCTCCAAAAGAAGTTAGCAAAAAACAAGCTAGGCAAAACAGGAAAGTAAGTAGAAAAGCAGAAGCTACTTCTGCGAGAAGTAGAGCTCAAAAAATAACAGATAGAACTAATAGGGAGGGAGCTAAAAAGGACAGAAAGAACGAAAGAGTTACTGCTAGAACAGATAGAAAACTTGATCGTACAGCTGCTAGATATGATAGAAAAATAGATTCTAATACTGGGGTCTCCAAGAAGAAGTTAAATACAGATGCTCGTAAAGCAAAAAGAGCAGCTGTTAAAACTAGCGCTGCAAATGCTGCTGCTGCAGCTGCAACCCGTAAAAAAGATATGGGAGATGCAGTAGAAAAAGATCTTAAGAAAAGAGGTCTAGGAAACGGAGGAAAAGCATATATGGCTACAGGAGGTTTCAAACCTATACCAAAGGGAAATAAGGGACTTCCAAATCTTCCTAAGACAGTACGTAATAAGATGGGGTATTTAAAAAGAGGAGGCAAAAAATGAAATACCCAAAACTAGAGTACAAAAAAGGAGGAGCTAAAAAGGACGCTTGTTACCATAAAGTAAAAGCTTCTTCTAAAGTATGGCCCTCTGCTTATGCTTCAGGAAGATTAGTCCAGTGTAGAAAAGTAGGTGCTAAAAACTGGGGCAACTCAAAGAAGTAATGCATACCCTTAAGGACATATATAAAGAGTACTATAAAACAGTAGACTCTTCAATAGAAAAGAAACTGTTTAAGGAAATCTGTGAAAAGTTCAACATAAATATGATTGAGCATGTCCTTGAGGGTAATGCATTCAACTTGAAAAACAATCTTTCTAACGTTTCTGTACGTAGGATTGAACGTAACCCATCCAAGCCTACTATAGATTGGTGGGAAAGTAACAAGTACAAACAGGAGTTATTAGCTGAAAACAAAGAGTTGTATTCAGAAGATAACCCTGAAGGGGCTAAATGGTTTATATACTATACCGATCCTTGGTACTGTAAATACCACTGGGAAAAACATAAGTGCAAAATACCAAACAAAACTGCATACCGATTTACCCCTACTAGAGGAATTAAGGGTAATAAGGAAAAGCTCACCAAACTCCTCAAAGAAGACGAACTAGCTTATCTGAGATTTAAAAAACATGGGAATATATAAAACCATATCAAGTAAAGTTATCTTGAGAAAGATATTTAGGGACATTAACCCTAACTCAGATAATTGGATAGATGATGCTGTAGAATGGATAGGAGAAGCTCTTGAACATATTGGGGCTTCTACTCAGCTAGAGACTAAAACATGTCTAGTAAATATAGCTGACTATAAAGGAGTACTGCCTAATGATTTATATTACATAAATCAAGTAGCTGTAAATACATTAGTATCTTCTAACACTACAGATGAGTTAACTAAACTTACAAAGCAAGTTCAAGATTTAACTACCTCTGTAGAAAACAGTAGTGGTAATTTTAACTCTGATCTTAGAAATCTTAATTCTAGGATTACAGTCCTGGAGAATAGGATAATGCAAGATGATGGGTTGTCTATACTTGAGTATTGCACCAAAACTTTTCCTCAAAACTCTGACTGCCCGGACTGTACTCAAGACATAGCAAAGCCAAAAAGCTGCTACTATGTTGAAAATGATAGAGTTAAAACTTCATTCTTATCTGGAATTGTATGTTTAAGCTATAAAGCATTCCCAGTAGATGATGATTGCTATCCCTTAGTACCAGATGACATCAGCTTTAAAGAAGCTATGTTTTGGTACGTATATAAAAAGATGCTTTTAGGGAATATGTCTCCATCAGCTAATGGAATTGATTACTTGTTTGCAGACCAACAGTGGAAATACTATTGTACTCAAGCTAGAAATCAAGCAAACTATCCAGATATAGACAGGTACGAATCATTTATGAACCAGTGGGTTAGATTAATCCCTAACATAAATAGACATGAGTCTGGATTTAGTAACCTCAACACGAGAGAAGATATTAGTAGAACTGGGAAAACATATCTTATGCCTCAAAGTGACTTTGGAAGCTCCAGCGTTAAAGCTGCAGTTGAAGCAGCTCAAGAGGGTTTGTCTACAGTTTATACAAGTACAGCAATTTGGACTACAAATAGTAATAGTATACTTAATGTAGGAAGTAGTTACCAGCAACTAGTTCTTCCAGACGCAGGTGACATTGCTATAATAAATGCAGCTATTGTTCTAGATAGATTTGATGACTATATACAAGTAACTCAACTGCAGGGAGATGACTCTATGGAGTACAAGTACACCATAAATATTACAGCAGCGGGAAGTACAACTGTTACTGTAAAAATGGAATTTGAGAACGTACTGGTTGGGGAAATAGAGCACGCAGTAAGTACAGGAACCACAGCAATATCTAACTCATTTATACATGAAGTAGTCAGTGATACTAGTGGAAGCATAAAACTTTATATTAAATCTGACGATGCTGTTGTTAGCTCTGTAGCATTTACAGCTGGAACATTAATTGCTCAAAGAACATGAGTCTACATTATTCAATATATACAATAGGAGGGACTCACATTGTAGAAGCCTTTGAATATAACTCTTCCTATACATCTTTAGGTAAATTTAAATTTAACCCTAAGGATTTAATAGCAGAACAAGGCACAGGGAGTACTATATCTATTAAGAATCAAGTAACAGATGGATATGTATTTCAAAATGTAGCAACATCCAATCTTTGGAAGGAAACGTCCCAGTCTACTAATTGGGGCAATTTAGGTGAGATAAATACATTCTTAGAAGCTCCAATATATACTGGAACTGCTATATCTCAAATAAATGATATTGGGGATGTAGATATTACTAAACCATCCTCTAATATAGACATAAAACAAAGTGTACTAGTCTATGATGCTTCTATAGATAAAATAGTACTAGGACCAGTATATACTTCTCCAGCATCAGGAAATCCACCCCCAGAAGGATTCAGTTCTTTCTTTACAGACCAAGACTTAAATACTATATCTGGAATAGAGTTTAAGCAAACGTCCAATACTCTTAAGGTTAATACTACATCTAGTATTACTCAGAGTGCAAAGCTTATGGTTGGGGGAAATGTAGTAACTACAGGGAAGATATTCTTTAAGAATATGTTTTCTGATATTAACGATCTTCCCTCAGCAACTACTTATCACGGCATGTTTGCTCATGTACACGCTACAGGAGCTGCCTACTTTGCACATTCAGGAAACTGGGTTAGGCTAGCTAATCAATCAGAAGTATTTGACGGAGAATACAGTAGCCTCAGCAGTATACCATCTACATTTACTCCTGCTGCTCATACTCACACAGTTAGTGAGATAACTGATTTTGATACTGAAGTTTCAGATAATTCAGCAGTTGCAGCCAACACGTTAAAAGTTGGTATAACTACAACGCAGGCTAGCAACATTACAGCTAATAATGCAAAGGTTGGAATAACATCAACGCAAGCTTCAGACATTACAGCGAATAACGCCAAAATTAGTTACACGGATGCCTCAGCAGTGGCTGCAAATACAGCAAAAGTCGGAATCACGACCGCGCAAGCTGACGAAATTACGGCCAACACCGCAAAGGTTGGAATCACAACAACTCAGGCAAGTAACATCACAACCAATAACGGAAAAGTAAGCAATGTACAATCCGATTGGAATGCGTCTTCAGGTTTAGCTGTTATATTAAACAAGCCAACGTTAGGTGCAGGAACAGTTACAAGCGTAACCGCAGGTACAGGTTTGGACGGTGGTACAATCACTACATCAGGAACTATTGATTTAGCTGATACAGCGGTAACAGCGGGAGCCTATACAAGCGCAAATATCACAGTAGACGCTCAAGGTAGGATTACGTCAGCGGCAAACGGAACAGGCGGTGGTGGAGGTATTGCAGCGGTTGTTGATGATACTTCACCACAGCTTGGAGGCAATTTGGATGTAAATGGATTCGATATTGAAAGCAACGGAGATGTAACTGTACAAATTGACGCAGACGACAATTCATCGCTGTCAAAATTTCAGATAAAAAACGGAGCTGGAAACGCAATTTATACTATTGACGAGGAAGGCACAACCCTAGCAACCACAGGCGCAAGCAATAATGTTAAGATTGGTAACCTCGACGGAGGCTTAGGAGCGTTCAACGGTATCTCATTGAACGGCACTTTAACATATCCTGGCATCGTTGGATTTGCGGGTGGAAGTAGCGCAAGTGACAATTTCTATTGCTTCGGTGAGGTTATTGATATTAGGGCGGGAGGGGCTTCAGATTCATCCATGCGAATTGTTGAAGACAGCACGACGGGTGAAGCTCAAGTGGTAATCAATAAAGGGTTTCCATCTCCTACAACCCATACTTTATACGTTGGTGGTAATGGAAAATTTGATGGGCAATTGGATTGCGCAGGAGTTCTTGACGCAGTTAACATTAAGGTCAATGGAGCGCAAGGGACAAATGGTCAAGTTTTAACATCCACAGGATCGGGTGTCGGATGGTCTTCAGTAGGTGGTTCAGGTTCAGGAACTGTGACATCGGTAGCAATGAGTGTACCAAGTGCATTTGCTATTAGTGGTTCACCAATTACTACAAGTGGAACATTAGCTTTAACAGTTGGCGGTGCTACTACAGAATATGTAGACGGCACAGGTGCTTTACAAACCTTTCCATCTATTCCTCCTGCTGCTCCTGTAGATGATGTATCAGGAGGCACAGGCTTGACAGCAAATCCTACTACGGGAAGCGTTGTTTTAAGCCTAGACAACACAACAGTTACAGCAGGTAGCTATACAGCAGCAGATATTACAGTAGACGCACAGGGTAGAATTACTGCGGCAGCTAACGGAAGTGGAGGAGGAGGATCAGGAGGTATTGGCACTGCTAATCAAACTCTAGATGCCGATAGAACGATTGACACCAACGGCTTTAACCTCGATATAGAACTCGACCCAACAGGCACAGCGGATACCTTTACAGTACACGACGGTACGCACGACTTATTCCAGGTAGATACTAGCACAAGCGGTACGTTATTTAGCGTCAATGATGTATCTGGATTGCCTAAACTCGAAGTAGATGATACAGAAGGGGTTATCGCTAAAAGCATTAAAGTAGATGATTCAGCATTAACAGCTGCTGGTCAGTACGGTAAGGGTGCAGAGATTTGGTATCAAGGTACATCCACCCCAACAGCTGGTAGTGTTTACTACTTGAACAGCTCTGGAGATTGGAGTAATACAGACGCAAGTGCTGTAGCTACAGCTAAAGGAATGCTATCTGTCTCAGTTGGTACAGATTCAGACGTAGATGGGATGGTAATTAAAGGATTTGTATATGTTGGTACTGATCCTGGGGGTAGCGTAGGAGATGTTGTTTACCTAAGTGAAACAGCTAATCAGCTTACTACTACTGCCCCAACAACAGGGTCTGCTATAGCAAGAGTATGTGGATATAAAGTAGGGACTAATATTGTTTACTTTGACCCATCTAAGGATTGGATAGAACTGAGCTAATATGGCTATAGACAAAGTATCAAATACAGCTTGGAGTGATATAGCTAAAGTCAGTGGTATAACAGCTTCTGGCATAGCTAACATCCTGGGGCAGAGCGTTCCTGCTGTCTCTGGTGCTGACATATCTTTTTCTGACGTTACGGTTACTTTGTATGACGCCGCACAGCTAACGCAAACAACCCCACACGCTTGCACTCTTCCGACCTCAGCTTCTCCTGGAGATTTTGTTCTTATCATATGGTCTAATGACGACTCCACTACCTCTCTTGACTATGGCGCTACCCCCAACGGTTGGACTAAAATTAACGGGGTATGGGGGTCAGCAGTTTCTGATACACACCTTCATTTAGAATACAGGGTCTTAGACGGTACGGAGGGCTCTTCAATTAATCATTACGGAGCGGGTTCATCTTATTCAGCAGACAGTGTGTTTTGGTCTATGATTGTAAACAACATAGATAAAGCAGACCCCATAGATGCTGTTGGATCGCCTGTACTAACCACTTCAAACACAGCCTCTACCCCAAGCTTAACCACAACAAATGCGGGAACATTTATAGTGGCTTCTTCTTTAGAAGGATCTGACGGTGATCCGTTTTCTTATTCAAATAGCAACTTCACTATAACATCTGGAGGGCAAGAAGATGCTCCAGACGGAAGCAATAATTTCGATGGATTGGCAGCAGCATGGGGGTATTCCGCTATAGGGGCGTCTACCGCTACAGGAGCAACTACAGTTACCGCTAGCGCTTCAGACGGGCTTGTGTCTGGTCACGTTGCTTTAAAAGCGAACAATGCTTCTTCAGCGGCTCTCCCTACAATAAATTCAATAACTTCTACAACTTTAGGTAGCGTTTCCAGCTGGACTATAAACCATCAAAACCCTACAGCCAACCAAACAATACTGTTGATATGTATTGGGGATGAAGGCGATTACAATCACTCATTCTCAAGTAACCTCACTAACATGTCTGCCTCTGGATTTACCAGTAAAATTGACAGAGGCTCTTACAACAACTGGATTGGATTTGACGTAGACTGCACAATAAACGTGCTTTGGAAAACAGCGACTGGATCCGAAGGAACTAGCTCTATATCTATGAGTCAGGATGAAGCATCATATGTTACCGTTTGGTATGTAGTAATTGATGACGCCGATCTGACTAATCCTATAAACGTTGTCAGCACTGCTAATGCGTCTGGTTCAGCATCTGCATTTGCTAACCCCCCTTCTGTAACAAATAATGGTATAACAACAACTACAGACAACTCTCTTGTTTTTGTTGTTTTTGCTTCTGAAGGAGCAGGGTTTGATCCTTTTTCTTTAGATGGGGCAAATTGGCTTGAGTCTACCACAGCTGAAGCTGATTCTCCGAGTGGGGGAACTGACTATAACGGTGGAGTTTCTGGAGGGTGGACAACTACTAATGTCCCTACAGCAGGAAGCTCTGGCTCTGTAACTGTGACAGGACAAACCTTAGCTGTTGGAGCTTATATGCAAATACTTCAATTCGCAGTACAACCATAAATAAATCACAATGCATTTCGAAAACAGACATTACGTAGTCTTTGACCTCTCAGAGGTAGACACGATCGACTTCTCAGAAGTCATGGAGACATCAGCAGAAACGCTGAGAAAGAACTTAGCAGAGACTCAAAGCTTTGTCAAGTATGAAGGTGATATGCCTGCTTCGGTAACAGCTTTGACCACAAAGTCACAAGAGTACACTCACGAAGAGATTCTAACGCTGTTGAATGGGGTTGAATGGACTGACCCTAACGAAGAGCTGATTTAAATGGGTGGGTTTGCAAATAACGCACCTATCGTAACCGATGGGTTGGTATTCTATGTAGACGCAGGGAATGGGAATAGCTATCCTGGTAGCGGAACTACTTGGACGGATTTGGTTGGGGGTAATGATGGGGCATTTTCTGCTACTCCAACTAAAGCTTCCTCTAATGGAGGGAGCATAGTATTTGATGGTACAAATGATTACGTTAATATAGCTAACGATCTTTTCAGCGGCAACAATGAAGGCACCTTAGAGGTCATTCTTTCTACTAATAATATAACGGCTGATAAAAAATTTTTTACACAACAGGGTTCTAGTAGCTCCTATGGGGGGTCAGCTCTTGCTCTTACTTGTGAGTCGGGTGGTGTAAGGCATAGGCATTTTAGTGGGAATAGAACTTATGGCGCGGGTCAAATATCTATAGGCTCTATACACCACATATCTGTTGTTATACCCCCTTCTGCCACGCAGACTGATGACTTATTGGTTTATATAGATACTCAGAATTATAGCGGAACACAAACAGCGGGAGGTGTTCAGACATTAAATATAGATTCAGGTAAAACTGAAATTGGAGCAGAGACTAGGTTCTCTAAATATTTTGACGGGAAGGTATACTGTGTTAAAGTCTATAACCGCGCCCTCTCAGCCTCCGAAATACTCCAAAACTACAACGCCCTTAAAAACAGATTCATATGAGTTACTCATTTGGGAAAAGCATAGTGACGGATGGGTTAGTGTTCTATTTGGATGCAGCTAACGATAAGAGTTATCCTGGTAGTGGAACTACGTGGAGCGACCTGGTTAAAGGTAAGAACGGTGCATTTGAACCTACTCTTGGGCCTACTTATGACTCTGCTAACGGAGGTAAAATTGTGTTTGACGGAACAGATGACCGTGTAGATTTTAATAACCTTATTCCATGTCCTGACGTCATGAGCATCAATGTATGGGCCAAGAGGGACACGATCACATCACAGTGCATGTTCGCATCCTCCCATGGTCCAACTAGACTGCAATTTCAGTTTAAAACGGGTGGTACCAATGCATTACAATTCACAATTAACACTGGAGGGACTTTCTACTCGACAACCGGTACAACACTTAGCACTGACACTAGTTTATGGCACAACTTTGCGGGCACCTATGACGGCACTACTGTAAAACTATACGTAAATGGAGTGCTAGATGCTACGAACGCTTCTGGGCCAAGCGGGAATATAAATGGAGCGGGTCAAAATATGGAGCTAATGATTGGATGTAGAGATGCAACGTCCCCTAAAATCTTTTTGGATGGTAGTATAGCATGTGTGTCTATTTACAACCGCGCCCTCTCAGCTGCTGAAATTACCCAGAACTACAACGCTTTAAAGAATAGATTTATTTAAGATGAAAAAGTTTATAGCAGGTATGAATAAAGATCCTGAAAGAGTGGATCAATTAGAAAATACATACAGAGATGCTCTGAATGCAAATATCTATTCTATAAAAGGAGCTATATCTAGTGAGCAAAGTAATAAAGCTATAGCTGCAGAGTTTGATGAAAACACTAATCCTATTGAAGAGATTATAGGACAATGCTCATTAGAAGATGGGAGAATAGTTTTATTCATTAAAATAAAAGTTGGATCTAATGATCTTCCTATATCTGCAATAAGTATTGTAAATCCTAAAAATAATACTCACTCTATAGTATATGTAAATGAAGACTTAAATTTTCAGAGAACTAATACTATAGAGGCTACTGCAAAAGTTAACTCTAAAAATAACATATTAGTTTACTTCACAGATAACTATATACTTAGGCAGGTAGATGAGGTAACCGGTATTAACTACGTTAAAGAATATAACCCTCCACGAGTATTTAATATTACTAAGCAGATAGAAAGTTTAGAAGTAAATAATTCTTCTAATACAAATCTTTATGGTAGCTCTGAATTTACTGTAGAAAAACTTGACCTTTTCTTAGACGCTGGAGAGATACCTGAATTTGCAGATGTAAGAATTGACGAAGGTGGAGGTGTAACTACTGGTACATATCACCTAGCGTTAGCATATAAAGATGCTGATGGAAATGAAACTAACTACCTAGTCACATCAAACCAGGTTTACATAGTTTCTGCGCATGAAGACTCTTTTCCTACAGATGTTATTATGGGAGACCCGCAGGGCTCTCAAACTAGTAAAGCAATTGTTTGGAATGTAAGTATTCCCGCACAGTCTAACTACACTAAAATACAGCCAGTTATAATTCAAAGATTTGGGGGAGGAATAAATCAGCAGTCTAGTGAGTTTGCATATAAACTGCAAGAGCAAATATTACCTGAGTATACAGGAGAACCTAGAAGATTAGAAATTACATATACAGGTTTAGAATCAGTAGCTGCAACATCTATATCAGAAGTAGTCATAGACACAGTTAGATACGAGACTGCCAAGACCTTAGTACAGCTAGATAATAGATTATTTTTATCTAATATGGAGTCTAGAGGAGACATAGGATTCCAAAGGTTTGCAAATTCTATTAATATTACTCCTGTTGTTAAAGAGATCTCAAGTTTTGATCCTAAATATTACAATGTAATCAGCCTTAATAGTGGTTATTCTATTTTTGATAGAATAGATAATACCCCAAACGGATCAAATCTTTACTCTCTTGAAGCAGACTTTGTTAAATATAACATACAAAAAACTGACAACACCAATTCTGATTTCTCAGGCACAACTAGGAAAGGGTATAAAGATGTAAAGCTATCTCATAAGTTTAAAGGATTTAAAAGATCAGAAGTATATGCATTCTATATATCATTTGTCCTTAATGATGGTACAGAAACATATGCGTATCATATCCCAGGGAGAGATTCTAAGTCTATTCAGTGGGAGGCAGGAGAGCCAAGCGCAGTTATCAATGAAAATGATTTAGTGTCTGCTATTGATCAAGAACTTGATGTTTCACAGGGTGAAATAACTGCTTTATATCCTGATGCAAAAGTTTATCAAGTTTTAGACACTGGATTAATAGATGTAAACAGCAGTGATACAATGGGGTTTTGGGAAAACCAAAACGAAACTTACCCAGACACACCTGATTTTGATACCTACAGTGTTGACTCTAATGGAGAAGCTATAGCTATATCAGATATTAGAAATACAAATGTTAGGCATCATAAAATGCCCTCTAATAAACAAGAAGGGTTTAGCTATATAAGTAATCCTGGGACATCTGCCTACAGTAATCCTGAATTAGGGGCAAGCCTTAATATGAGCAATACTGCTATCCAAGAGTTGTCCTTGACAGACAGTGTTAATATTCTAGGTATTAAACTTACCAATATAAAAATACCAGAGTTTATACTTAATCAGGTACAAGGATATAAAATATACTATGCTAAAAGAGATCAAGGCAATAAAACTATATTAGGACAAAGTATATCTGTAGGCGGATCTTTTTTTCCTAATACTACCCAAAGTGTTGGTGAGTCAAACTCAAATCCTTCTCCGTATAAATCTCCAGAAAGAGCTATTTTATTTTCAGGAATGCTCCCTGCGAGTAGAGATAATCATGTTGAAGTACTAAGAGGCCGAGATAAATTTGCAGGGTGTCCTTTAATCTCTTTTCATGATTTTAATCTTCTTAAGAACAAGCACAGCTTGTCAGTAGCTACACACATAGATGTGCAAAAAGCTATAGTTTTTAGACAGTGGGCTGGAGGCAAGGGCAACAGAAAAAAAGTGACTGACACTGTATATCACTTCGTAGACTCTGATTGGCAAGTTGCGTCTTTAGACGATGTAAAAATCAAAGCATATAATACTTCTGTATTAATTGCTTCAGGGTATTTTAACCCTATTGGAAATACTCAATTTGGAGGAGTTTTTAGTGGAAACCTTAATAGTATAAATTCTGTATTCACAATACAACCTAAGAGCATAACATATCTGCCAGGAGATGTTAGTCTTAAAACTACAGGAGGTATTGAGTTTCACAGTATAGATAGAATTATGAACTTTAAGGGAGAAAGTAAGATAGTGATAGGACTTTCTTCAGGGCTTCCGAGACTCAAAGGTTGGCACCCTAACGGAGTTGTAGAAAGAGACCAATTTTCCTCCTGGTATAGAAGTAACGGATATTATAGAGTAAATACTGGTGGGGACGAAATTGGAGCAAAAAGATTATTTGCAAACATAGATAATGCTGGTTCAGCACCTTTAGCTACTGACCACCCAATAGGAAGACCTGCAGCATTTTTGATAAATCTATGCTCCCTTAAAACAGATGTATATAAATCGTTTGATGATCAAAAGCTTGTATGGACAGGGTACTACAAGAAGATAAACAATACTAAACGTGATACACCATCAGAATATTATACAGGAGAATCTTCTGATGCAATATTTGGAGGAGATACTTATATTTCTAGATATTCTTTTAGATCTACAGGAGTTCCTTATGGGTTCTCTAGATTATATAGACAATCAGGAAGCATTAATGGTACTCCAAATGATATACCATTTACTGTAGATGGGGACGGCAATGGGTTTATAGGAAATATTGATGTAGGAGAGGCTCCAGAGTGGGGAGTATCTTCGAATTGGAGTCAAGCAAATAACACTATACACTCTACCCTATTTTCATTCTTATGTGAAACTGATGACCTCCTCGGCTTTAGACATAGCGCAGACCAAGAAACAGGAATAACTGAGGACCAAGGAATGCTCTTTGATAGATCAGTAGCCTCCGATGTAGTATTCAATGGACCAGATAATGATAATACTCATATGGATAACCTACTCTATATGAATAATTATTCGTTGAATCAAGACATAAGAGTAGCAATTCCATTCCCTAAAAGCTTTAATTCTACAACAGAGTTCCCAACTAGAACTATTAGGTCTCAAAATGATGAAGGCTCAATCTCTGATAGATATAGAGAGTTCTTAGCGTTAGAGTTTAAAGATATACCCAAGAACAGGGGAGACATCTGGAATCTATTTGCTTTGGGGTCTACTTTATATATGCACTCAGAAAGAAGCATATTCGTAACTAAGGGTAAAGAAAACTTACAACTTGGAGACGGGAGTCAAGCATTTATTGGGAGTGGGGATATATTCCAACAAGACCCTGATGAGCTTATCCCAACTCTAGAGGGGTATGGGGGAACAGACGCTCAGTTCACAGGCATTACTACTAGATATGGGCAGTTCTTTTTTAACAGAAGAGATAAGAAAGCTTATATACTATCTGAAGGGATTGTAGAAGCTAGTGCCGCTGGTATGGAGAAATGGTTTTTAGATAACACTCCGTATGAAATAGAACAGTACGGAATAGATTTAGACGCTTCATATAACACAGATTCCCCAACAGATTTGTTTGGATTTGTAGCATCTTATGATCCTAAATTTAAAAGGATACTTCTAACTAAAAGAGAAGTAATCCCAACTGCTCAATTTATAAATGCTTATAATGCTGGTACTATAATTGTAGAAAACAATCAGTTTATAAATACAGCTGCTAGCGGAGGTACTGTAATAGACTTTAGCGAGAGTAAATTCTTTAAGCCTTCAGGATGGACAGTATCATATTATCCAGAGCTTAAAATATGGGGAAGTAGGCACAGTTATATTCCAAGGCTTTATTCTAATACAGCAGAAGAATTCTACAGTCTCATAAATAAGGGAGACTATGAGGACGAGTCTACAACTATATGGGAACATTCTGATCATACAAAAGCTGTAACATTCTTTGGGGAAGAGTCTACATTTGAGTTTGAATTCATAGACAACACTAATAAAGGTTACTCTAAAGTATTCTCATCTGTATACTACAGTACAGACATTGTAAATATTAAAGACAAGGGAACTTTAGTCCAAAAACACACTAACACTGGGTTTACTAAATACTATGTCTACAACACTAGGCAAATATCATTGCTGACTGATCTGTCATACATTAAAAACTCCAGACTAGTTAATGATCTATGGTTTATTAACGAGTTTAGAGATATGGCTAATATTGATGATACTACAAATCTACCTTCTGAAACAGAATCAATGTTTATTGAAGAAGGTATTATAAACAATAATTATACAAATAATACTAAACCTTGGTTTACACAAAATAGATTTACAGATACCTACTTAGGAGTAAGATTAATATCAGAGGATAATGATAATTTTATATATTTGTATTCTGCAGGTACCAAGCACCGTAATTCTTATAGATAATGGGTAAAAAGAAACTTAAATCAAAAGCTAGGTACTTAAACGGGGGAAAACGAACCCGTAAATATCAAATGGCAGGATCTACAGGATCTAATTATGCCTTACCCACAAGCGCTGCTACTACAAGTACTATGACAGCTATGGCTGCTCCTAATACTCTAGCAAACTTAGAGACAGCAGAACGTGAAAGAGAACTTTCTAGGAGAGAAAGAGAGCTTAATGAAAATACAGAAAGGCTAGAGCAAGAAGCAGCAGCACAGCAACAATTTCAATCTGCTATGCAAGTTCAATCTCCTACGTTTTCCTCAAAAGTACTTCCACAGATTGCTGCTGGAGCTAGAATAGGTAAAGGAGCAGCTGATGCAGCACAAGTAGCTAGAGCAAGTAAAAATACTACTCAGCTTCTTGGAAATCTTGGAGCATATGGACAAGGAGCTAAAGCAGGAATTGGGGCGTCACTAAAAGGAATGGGCCCCGCAGCCGGAGGTGCTGCACTAAGCTTAGTAGGAGCAGGAGTTAAAAAGGTATCCGATGATGCAGATGCAACTACAATGAATGTTGGAGAAACTGCAGGGACACTAGTGCAAGGAGCAGGTACTGGACTTGGGGTTGCTGGAGCACTTGGTGCTTTAGGCGCTACAGGATTCGGACTTCCGTTAGCTGCAGTAGGAGCTTTAGGGTATGGAATACATGGCCTAGTTAAAAGAAATAAAGCTCGTAAAGAAGAAGAGAATAGATTAACTGAAGAAGGCGAAGTTGATCTTCAAAACAACATGTCCTATAGTGACCTTCTCAGACGTAGCAGAGAAGTGCAAGGAACAAATCAAGGTTTTAATGTAGGAACTTCTATGAGTAATTCTTACCTGCCTGGAAATCAAATGTTTAAAGCTGGGGGAGGGATTAATCTTCCTGGGGGTGTAATGAAAGATTTACCAGGTGGAGCTAAAGAATTTGTAGGAAATAAACACTTTAATGGAGGAATAATGCTTGATGAGAGTACAGAAGTAGAAGGAGGAGAAACTATGGATAAAGTTGCTATGACAGATCAAGGTCCACAAGATTATGTATTTTCAGAATATCTTAAACTTGGGGGTAAAAGCTTTTCTCAAAGACATAAAGATATTCTTAAGAGAGGAGGTACTCAAAAAGAAATTCAAAACTTAGCTAAGCTTCAAGAGCAAGTAGCTAAGAAAGAAGGGAGAGATGAGAATGGACCTAGAGGTCCTGAACGTATAGCTAAAAAGGGGGGAGTAGTAGAGCTGCAAGCCGGAGATGCTGTTGGGAGAGAGATACTCCCCGAGGTGCCTGAACAGCAAAGCCAAGACCCTACTACAGGATTATACTACAGAGAAGGACAAGACTTTGATTTACAAAAGACTATAGAGGCTAATCCCTGGTATGATTGGAGTGACTTTGACCCGTCTAATAAAGAAGATGTATTAGACTTCCAAAAGCAGTATAACAAAGAGATTAAAGATAGAGGGTTAGACGAAAAGGGATGGCCCTCTGTTAGAGAAGACTCTAAGTTTGGGGAACAAACCTCTAGTGTATACTTAGGTCCTAGAGATGTAGAAGCTTTACAGCCAAAGGGACCCCCTAAAAATGAACCTCAAACACCAGAGCTTCAAGGTTCCATTGTCCCGGTTGGGGAAACACCTAGAACTGAGGCTCCTGATGAATTAAGAGCCCCAACATTACTCCCAAGTGTTGTCCCATTAGTAGGTGCGGCAGCTCAATGGCCTAGAACAAAGACACTAAAAGATCCTAAAGCAGTTAAAGCTGGTATGGTTGGAAAAACAAGACTTGGGAGAATAAACATGAATGCTGAAAGAGCTGCAGGAGAATCTGGGAGAGTTGCTTTATCTAAAGCAGCAGAAAATCTAGGAGGTCCTGCAACATTTGCAGCTAAAATTGCTGGTAATCAACAAGCCAGAAGTAACGCTATTAACATAGCTAATCAAGAAGCTAGACAAAACATAGGGCTTTCTGGACAAGAAGCTGGGATGAATCAAAGAGCTAGTATGATGAATGCTTCTAATCAGATGCGAGCTTCAATGTTTAATAGGCAAAGACAGGATGCTGTAGATAAAGAAAATTATTTGCAAAAGAATTTGGATCGTAGACAAAAAGGGTTAATAGTTGCAGACACTCTCAACACCTACCAACAAATGGCAGCGGATGAAAGACTTGCTAAAGCTAATGACCCATTTGGTTCATATGAAAGACTCCGTAATACGGAAGCTATGAAGCTCAGAGGAATGCTCCCTGGTAATAGATTTGCTGGGCTAAATACTGGAGATAGAAGAGATTTAGCTGCTCAAATGTATACTAATCAAATGTCTCCTGAACAACTATATGCAGGAGAACAAGCTGCATATGTACAAAGCCTACAAGAGCCAGCTCAAGAAGAAACTGGTAATAAAAAAAGAGGCGGATATATAAAGAAAAGCAACAAGGTTAGACGTAAAAGAAGAAAGTAATGCCCATACAATATAATCGCCCTATAAGTATGTACGTAGACAAGAACTCTGTAAAGATTTCTGAAACACTACGTGATAGATTTGCATCAAACTTTGCAACTCAAGACGCTATTCAAGATAAAATGATATCTATGAATGTAGCTCCTTTTGAAAAAGATCAAGAAATAAAAAATAACCTTGACAAACAAACACGGGGGGAGTTAGAGTCATACGCAAATAGAGGAGACTATGAAAACTTAAGTCTCCCCATAGCTAGAACAGCTAGAAAGTTTTCTAATACTGCACAAGCTCTTGAAAAGAATAGTCAAGCTTATTCAACATATAAAGATCAACTAAATAAGTTGTATGAAGATAATAAGATAGACTTTGAAGATTACGAGAAAACGTTGGCTCTTTCTATGCAGAACTATAATGGTATACAGGTAGATGAGAATGGGAGAGCTTCTGAGTATTTCTCTGGGATGCAAGCTGTGCAAAATCCAGATATCCCTAAGATGATAAAAGACTCACTGAAAGGGATTATGGCTGATTCTGATGAGCAAATTATAAGAGTTGTAGGGCAAGGACCCAACGGAGAACTTGAGGTAGAGACTACGAGTGGTATTAAAACAGTACCTGCAGATAGAGTGCAAGGAGCCATGAGAATGGTTATGGAGGACCCAAGAGTGCAAATGTATCTAGAAAGAAAAGCAGAGATACGCACAGGTATGATGGGGGATGAAGATGTAATGGAGTCTGTCCAAAATGATATAAACTCTGTAGGACAAACAATCAGTCAGATAGATTCTAGATTGGGTAAAAACATATCTAATCAAGAAAGAGCTCAGCTTGAAGAGAATAAGAGAACTCTAATGCAAGATGTTGGGGGGTTACAACAAATACTTCAATCAGGAGATATAGATAAGATTAGAGGAGCCGCACAGTCATTAGAGATTAATAAGATTAACTCTATGTACAATCAGTCTGCTGTAGACAGATATGCTTACCAACAAACTAAATCTGCTGACAAGCAGTGGTGGGATGATATGTATAAGATTGCTAAGAAAAATAATCTTAAAATTGAAGCAGCTCATACCCCAATTATATTCGAGAGTGAAGCTTTAAGTGTTAACAACCCATTCGGGAGCAATGACTTAGAGGCTCAAGATATGAGAAAAGAAAAGGTGGGGATGTACAACGCCCTTGCTGATGAACTTGATGAGATGGGGGATAATGTATCCCCAGAACTCATGCAAGAATATATGGGGAGATTAAGATCTTTAGGTAGAGACATTAAAGCATTTGATGACTATACTTTATATAGATACCAATCTACTAACCCTAACCTCTTTACTACACAGGCATATAAAGACCTCTCTAAAAAAGTAGAAGTAGCAGAAAGAAACTACGATAAGATGCTGTCAGAAAATAAAGCGGCCTCTATGGTAGCTATGACTAGACATGAGCTTGATAATGCTATTAGAGAGAGAGAGGAATTTATAAAAGTAGAAGCTAAACAGGATCCTATAGGGCCAGAAATAGAAACTAGAGTAGAACTAACCAATGCTCAGGCTATATTTAATAGAGGTGCAGCATCTAAAAACTTAGGACAGAGTATAGATAGAGGAATTAAAACTTATTTTGAAAGTCCTAATTCTACACTCCCAATATACTCCCCGAATACAGATGATTTAACTACACTTGGAGAACTACAAGAACAGGGGGTAATTCCAGAAGATGCTAAATATGCGTCTCATGGATTAAGTATTACTCCTCCTAATGGACTATTAGGTAGAGTTTTGCAGATAAACTACTCCTCTGAAGAGGAAGAAAATGGAAGCTACATAGTACCATTAGACCAAGCAGTTAAAATCCCAGAACTAGCTAACTACTTTAATACTAATTATATGCAAGCTGTATCTGAAATAGCTAGATTTGAAAATATGGAGGTAGTTGGTATGAATAGGCAGATCCCATTCTCTTCTGCTATCGGAGTTAATGGATATATTGAAGTAGAGTATAAGGGATTATCGAAGCCACAGGCTAGATTTGTAATACCTGATAAAGAAGAAGGAGAGTACATGAATGTGTACGGAGATGATTTCCAAACTGCAATAGAGCAGAACCAAATTACACTTATGTAATGAGTAATAAACTAAATCCCCTAACCGGACTGCCTTATGAAAATTCCGGAAAAGCTTCAAACAAAGTAAATCCTTTAACAGGGGAAGCTTACTCAAGTCTCCCAGTAACAAGTTCTCCAAAAGCTAGACCACAGCTTATAACCACTCAGTACGCTGATAATATATCCAAGTATCAGAAGTACAATGTCCCACTTAGACAAGAGTTTAACTGGGATGAGCAAAGAGCTCAACGCCAGTCTACTGCTGAAAAGTGGGGACATGGACTCTTAAAAGCTGGAGTTACAACTGTTGGATCTATTGCTGATAATACTCTTGGGGTATTAGAAGGTATTGGGGGAGCTGTAATAAACTGGGATGCTACTAAGTTGTACGATACTTCAGTAGGGAAACTTGTAGACAAAACCAATAATTGGATGCAAGAAAATGTACCTAATTATTACACAGAGGCAGAAAGAAACAGCACTGCTTTAGAATCTTTAGGGTATGCTAATTTCTGGGCTGATAAAGTCGCTAATGGATTAGGATACGCTATTGGGAGTGTAGGAACTGTATATCTCACTGGGGGAGCAGGATTAGCTACAAGGGGAATATCTGCTGCATCTAAAGGACTTAAAACATATAGAGCAGCTAAAGCTGTGGCTGGGGGAGTTAAAGCTGAAGAAGCAATACGCAGAGGAGCTGCATTTGGGAGGTTTCAAAAAAGTGTACAAGTTGGTGAGATTGGGGCAATGATGTCTTATGGGGAGAGCTCCGTAGAGGCCAGAGAAGTTCTACATAGAACTACAGAAAAGCTTACAAATCAAAGAGCTAAAGAACTTGGTATACGCCCATCACAACTTTCAGCAGCCGATATAAAAGAAATTAAAGAGACATCTTCACATGCAGCTAATGTTGCTTTTGGTCTTAACATGGCTGTTCTCTCTACTACAAACCTTATAACTTTTGGGAAGATGCTACTCCCAAAGTATACTAATATGAGGCCAGCAGTTAAAGCAATATCTAAGAATTCAAAAACTGGTAAGTTTGTAGATGAGTGGGCAGAAAGTCCATTATGGAAGACAACTGCTCAGAGATACTTAAAAACTCCTGCTATTTCAGGTGTAACTGAAACCTTCCAAGAAGGAACACAGTTTGCAATTCAAGAAGCTGCTGATAAGATATCTAACTCAGGCAAAGGCTCTATAGAAGACTGGACAGAGGCTATGGTAGAAGGGTACGGAGAAACATTCGGTACTAAAGAAGGTCAAGAATCCATGATGCTTGGCTTTATTGTTGGGGGACTTATGGGAGGAGCAGGAAGCTTTAGACAGCGCCTTAACAAGGAAGAAGGAGACAAGGGTAGAAAACAAATAGTAGACGCACTTAACAGTGATACTTTTGTTAATACTGTAGACAATGCCCAAACTCTACTAAGAGCAGCAGAAGCATCTCAAAAAATGCAAGTTGCACTAGAAGAAGGAGATCACAAAGGGTATAGAGATGCTCAGTTTGAGTTAATAGCGCAGCAAATAAAATTCCATGAGGCTAGAGGGAGCATGGATTTATTTATGGAGAAATTAGATGATGCTGCAAAACTCCCAGATTCAGAATTTGCTACAGCATTTGGAATACCTGAAGGCGTTAAGTTTGATAAAGCAGAAATAATAACAGGTGTAAAGTCTAAAATAAAAGATTATCAAACTCTTAAAAATCAAATTGATGCACAATTTCCATCCCTTCCTAAACAAGGGATGGAAAGAGTCTTTATGTCTAAGGAGCAAAAAGAGCAGGAAGAGAATGAGTTACAAGACGAAGAATTTTATAAATCACTTCTACTTGATTATGGACTAAACTTAAATGATTCTAATAAAAGAATCTCAAGCCTGATAGAAGAAATTAATCAGCTGAGAGAAGAGGCTGGTCTTACAACAGAAGCAGAGAAAGTAACTGAAGAGGATTTAAATCTTATAACTACGTTTGCTCAAAAAGAAGAGGGAGAAAAGGATGAAAAGCAAGAAGCTATAGACAATAAGCTGAAAGACATACTAGAAAAAGTCTCTTCTACAAATCCTTTATTTAAAGATGTAATAGAATCTAAAGTAAAAGACCTTGTAGATTTATCTAGAAGCAGAGACATAGCTAGATCATCTCTTTCAGAATTATATGCTGACCCTAAAACTAGGAAAAGAGCTTTAGACAGGGCAAAGAAAGAGGAGAAGAAAAAAGAAAATGATAGAAGAGACTCTTTGGTCAGAGAAAAAATTAATGATTCTAGAAACTCTGATCACATTGTAGAGCTCTTAAAGTCTGAAGATATCAGTGAAGAGCTTAAACAAGAGCTCAATGAAGAATACAACCAGAGAGTAGTTAAGGAAGGGCAGCTTGATAACGAGCTTTACTATAAGACTCTGGAGGAGGTAGAGGAAATGCTTAAAGACGGAATTTCTAATAATGCTGACCCATTTAAACTTTGGGTAATGAAGCGGCATGTTTCTTCTAGAAGAAAGAGTGGGGAAGTAAATGCCCGAGAGAAAAAAGAATCTACTAATACTGAAGATAGAAAAGCTGCAAGAGAAGAAAGGAAAGCTAGGAGAGAAGAGGAGAAGAAAGCTTTAAGAGAAGACCAAAAAGAAGAGTCTGAAGAAAGTCCTAACACTTCTGGCGATATAATTACAAGCTCTGAGGAAAATACATCTACAGGAGATACTGTAACTACAGCGGCTGGAGAATTTAATACAGATGCTTCTTATAATCTAATTGTAGACAGTGATGGAAAAGTTACTGTTGGTAGAGACTCTAATCAGCCTTCCGCTATTGATAGGAGTATATCTCAAAAAGAAGGATTAGAAGGAACTGAAGTAGAGCTAAGACTACTTGATCCTGTTCAAGTAGAAGGAGGAGAAGTACAAGCTGTTGGAGTATTTATTGAAGGTAATCTGGCAGGAGTTCTTGGGGAAACAGGTGCTATTAAAGTAAGGTCTAGGCTTAAAGCTGGAGAAACTATAAAAGGGGAAGTATCTGAGAGATACTTTAACAATGTAAATAACCTTAGAACTGAAACTGGGGAAAAAGTTTTTCTCCCAGCGAATGAAGCTCTGCAAGGACTAACTGGTTTTGTAGGATATGCTATATACGCAGGATCAGTAGAAGGAGAAACATCTCCGCGATATGACTTTGGGGAACAAGAAGGAGTCACAGAAGCTGCTAACGCATTAAATAAAGGGAGTAGAGCAAATGATGCAAAGTTTACTCCAGGGCAAGTAGTACTTGTTGTTAAAACTCCAAGAGGAGAGTTTAAACCAATAGCCGTGTCTACTAATGAACTCGGAAGAGAATCAGTAGGTACTGTTCTTGACAGCCTGTCTGAAGGCACACTTCAAGGAATTATAGATGCTAGAGAACTAGCCGGTATTACTAAGATGGAGGATTCCCCATCAGCATTTACAATATCACAATCAGGAGTAGTATCTATGCCTTTCAATGGGGAGATTATAGAAATAACCCCTGAAGAACTTGCTGCTATTAGAGAAGGAATTTACAATCCAGAAAGACCTGAGCTAACTCCCGAAGTACTTGAAGCTCTTAAGACTACTATAGCGGAGCTAAAAACTCAAGTTGCTCTAGAAAATTTGGGAATAAACTCTACTTATTTATCTCCTAGAACAAACAAGTCTTATAGTTCTTATAGAGAATATATTGAAGCTGAGGTACTTAAGACAGATTTTAAAGTAATTAACGGTAGCGTCTTTAACAATGTAGGAATAGTTATAAGCCTGTCTGATGTTTCAGATAAAAATGAAATTATAGAATCCTTTTCGTTCGAAGAAGAGTCGGATACTATAGAACAGGATACAACCACTAAGACAGAGAATGAGGGTAAAGAAGCCTCTGGTAAATTTGGGGATGGACTTCTACGTCTTAGCGGGGAAACTTTAAATGCTATAGATACTAAAAAGGCTAAGGCTTGGCTTCAGAAAAGATTTGGAAAAAAGGTTGGGATAATAATATTTGATAACCTGCAAAAAATAGGTGATGATGTCATTCATGGATACATGGAAAATGCAGCTATCCATCTATATAAAAATGCAGAAGTAGGAACAGAATATCATGAAGGATTTCACTTATTCTTTAGAGGACTTCTCACAGACGAGCAGAGACAGTCTCTTTATGATGATGCAGTTGCAGAGTTTGGTGAGCCTACAGCTGATGACATTAAGAATGCAAGAAGAGGTAAACCAGACCTCTCAACCAAAGAAGCAAGACTACTAGCTCTTGAGGAAAAAATGGCTGAAGAGTTTAGAGACTATGCCTTAACTGAGGAAGCTCCTAAAACTCTTGGGCAAAAAATAGCTAAGTTCTTTAAAGACCTACTAGCTTATATAAAAGCTCTTGCTACAGACAGAGTATCTGTAAGGCAAGCCTTTAGATTACTTGAAGGAAATAAAATACCAAAAGCATTTACTAGGAATGCAAGCAGTTTTTCTCCTGGGAAAACGTATATGCTAAAGGAGTATACTCAAACTCCAAGACTTCATAAAGAGAAAATTGATCTCATTCTTTATAGTACTCTTACTCTTTTAGATTCAGGCAACTTCACTATAGAAGAGCTCCTCGGAAATGTAGAAGATAAAGAGTCTCTGCTAAGAGATTGGTTCCTAAGACATGCTTTAAGCAAAGAAGGACAACCTTTAACTTCAGAAGATTTTAAAACATTTAAAGAAGTATATGACTCAGCAGAAAATGTAGAAGACGTAAAAAAAGTAATGTCTGATCTTGGGATTAAAGTATCCCCTCCTATGACAGATTTTGCTGGAAACCCAATCCCTGGGAAAACAGCAGGAAATAGAAAGAATGGGTTAAGGTTTATAGCTGTCTATGATAACTGGTTTGACCAAGAATCGGAACTTGGGGGGCTCCCAACTAAAGGGTTCAGAGCTGAAGTAACAGATAGGCTTAAAACTGACTTTGGGTATAAAGTAGAAGATGATACAGAAGTAGACACTGAATCAGAATTTGAACGATTGTTCTCCTTGTCTAGGTTGGAGGAAGAGCCTGCTAAAAAGCTCTCCCAGAAAGCTAAAAGAGTTTTATCTAGAATACCAGTACAAGATCTCTCTGACTCATTCTTTGGGTTTCAAACATACATGCCTATAACAGACGTATTTAATGAGCTGTCTGGGGCTGTTGCGGATTCTGCAAATCTAGTGGACATGCTGGAGAACTTGAAGCAACAAAAGAATAGTGTAAACTCTCTAAATGCTGTATATGACTTTGTAATAAGCCTTGGAGCACAGGAGCAAGCACTTCTATTCTCTACTCTTGCTTTAGGGATGAATGCCCATAGAACTCTATTAATATCTCAAACTGATAATGGGGCTCAAACAATTATATTCTCCCCAGTAAAAGCTACAATAAAAAAGTACTATACTAATAAGTGGAGAAACTCAGCAGTTGGGGGTAATGGAGTTTACAAAACTGCAGTCAATGATAACGGAGACTTTGTTGGGTATACTGTAGACCCTGCTATTATTTCTGAAATTCAAAAGAATGCTAAAGTGCTTTTTGAAGGATTAGAAAATCCAGGAGCTAAAGAAATTGAAGCATTTAGTAATGCACTCTGGGCGATGGGAATGCCTCTGGCTTCTAGCAAAGCAGCCTCTAGGCAAAGAGCTCTGGAAGTATTCTCTATTGATGGAAAGTATAAAGAAAACTTAGAAGTATTTATAAAGTCTACTCAGCTAGAAAGCATTTTAACTCAGAAGTTTGCACCAGGTAAAGATTCTTATACAAACATATTTGAAACTGAATCTACAACTGTAGGCAAGATAGCTGACATGATAATGTCTAAGTTTGAGTCTCCTAAAGCAGCCTCTTTCTTAGGGGGAACGGGTAATATGATCTACGCTCTTAACTTAAAGAGTGACCTTATTATCACAAAAGAAATGATTCGTACTGGGGAGTACGGAGAAATGTTTACAAACGCAATAGGACACGAAACAGAAAGAACTACTTCTTTAGGAACAGCTCTTTTAAACAATCTTAACTACCAAGAGTTATTTGAGCCTATTGATTTAGATGCCTCTAAATTCATCTCCGAAGAGGGGGAGGATGTAAAAGAGTACTCTACTATGACATTTGAGGATGCATTGTCCATCTCTTTAAATATGGCGTTTCCGAGCAGTGGTAATGTTAGGTATATAGCTATAGACACCCAAGGGGATAGAGATAGATTAACATTTATCCCAATCCCTAAATGGGAGCAAAGAAAGGTTAAAGGTCTTTTTGATCTCAACCAAACAGTAAAACAAGGAACATTTGCAGAGTCTACTAGAAGTATTATAGAAAATTATATACTTCTTGATCTACATAGAATTAGCAAAGAACTAACTATGAAGGATAGGGATGAACTAATGACCTACCATACTGAGAACAGATTTAGGTCTTTTCAAGTAGGTGGGGAGCTTGATGCGTCTCAAAACTCCATAGCACACGATGCTGCATCTTATATGGATAACCCTAATATAGAGATGTCTGAAGAACTAATGAAGTTCTTAGACTCTAAAGTAGAAGAGGTTCTTTCAAACTTTGAGGAATACTATAATGAGATTGTAAAAAAAGTTGGAGGGGAATACAATCTTAAAAAGCTAGTAATCAATAAAGTAGACAACAGATCATATATAAAAGGTAAAGAAACCGATCTTGTTAAAAGCTTTGTTGTACATGATATGATTGGGAGACTTATATCTAGAGAGATATTTAGAGCAGGAGTTAACCACGTTACCAATGGGGCAAATTACAATAAAAGGTCTGCACTAACAACCACTCCTGGTACTATATTAATGCTTGCTGGAGACAGCGCTAGCAATCTTGATTATGGGATGTCCCCAACATTTAATGAAATCACAGTAAAAGATATATACACTTCTCTTCCAAAGAAGCAATTAGATAATCTTAAAAAGGCACTTACAAAGCAGGTAGGAAAGGACGAAGCTAATAACATTATTAAAGCATATACTCGGTCTAATTCTACTGACGCTCAAGCATTTATATCCCCCTCTATGTATAGGAATATTAGAATGGGGATGGGGTTGTGGTCTAAAGAAGATCAAGATGTGTATGAAAACTACTTAAATACAGACAAATGGTCTGGGAGTATTATGCCTCTTAAACCGTCTTATGAATTTAGAGTAAAGCATCAAGGTAGAATAATACCTATATCTCATAAGAACTCGTACATAGTACTCACAAAAGAGCTTGCAGAAGGAAATGATACGTTGTCTAAGCTCCTTGACAGAATGGAGGCTGCAAAAGAATTTGAAGGACTTTCTCCTGTAGATGTGGTTAATGTTGAAACTGCTAAAAAGACTGGGAGTTTTGCTCCTATAGATGCAGAAGATGCAAATGCTCTTGCATCAGCCCCAGTTATGGTGCTAGACAGTAGAGGTCTTAAGTTTCCTCAGATACTACCTGAAAAAAATAGCTACAAAATAACTTTCGGGAGACAGCCTAGAAAGAATATGATCGCTAATATTAGTAGAGAAAATGACTATTTTCTAGATGGGGTTAAAGTATCAGGTGAAGAGCTGTTCAATATATACCAAGAAGCTATAACAGCCAAGCTGCAGAAAAATACAGATAAGGTTCTTAAGAGATTGGGGTATGATAAAGTCTTAAATGCAGAAAATGCAGACGAAAGATTAAAAGCTCTTAACGAGCTTCTGCCTAAGCTTCAAGAACTTATGACAGAGCTGGGAGTAGAAAAAGATTACCCTCAAAACATACTTGATGCATTAGAAATAGTGAAAGATGAAAATGGTAATTTATCTACAGCTATCCCACTTGCATTTCCACAAGTACAATCTAAGCTTCAGCAATTGCTTTTTGGAATGTTCAGAAAAGAGATTTACCAGCAAAAAATGCTTGGTATGGAGATGGTGCAGTTCTCTGAATTTGCAGGTAAAAGCGAAGTAGATAACAGCTTGAAATTCTATGATGTAAAAAATGGGAAAGTAACAGCTGTTGAAGTTGATATACGCTATGATGTATTAGAGAGACTTGGAATAGATCCATCCTTATCTAAAGAGCAGATAAGCGAAAAGCTAATGACTCTTATTGGGTATAGAATACCACAGCAGGGTAAATCTTCTACTCTTATAATGAAGGTTAGGAACATACTTCCTCCCTCACACAAAGCCAGTATAAGAGTTCCAGGAGCTGTTACCACTATGATGGGTTCTGACTTTGACATTGACAAGATGTTTGTCTTATTCCCAGAAGCTAGAGTGAATAAAGATGGATCAGTAGACAAAGTATCAATAGATTACTCTAGGCTGAAAAAGTCTAAAGACTTTGCAAGTCTGTCTTTAAAGCAACTCAATAATATAATCTTTGATTCTCTCGTAGCTGTAGGAACTAATATAAATCACTTATCAGAGACCATAGCTCCACTTGATATTGTAGATATTGAAGAAGCAAGAGACGCTATAGGAAAATCAAAAGAGAGTATTGATATTAATAATCCAGCCACAAGATTGCAAACTGGGGTAGACAATATGCTCAGCGGTATTCTAAGAGGGATATATGCTAATGGGGTTGGGGGTAGAAACGTAGCAGAAGCTAGTACCATATTGTTTGAAGGAATCCCAATTTTTGTAGACGAAGTTAGTTTGTCTTATATTAGGACAAAATCCCCATTCACAGGAAAGTATACAGATTACTACTTGTCTCAATATCTTTCTGCAGCAGTTGACTCGGTTAAAGATCCTATACAAGCAGCTATTAATGATAATGCTCTTACAGCTCCACTAACTATATACATGCTTTCTATAGGGATGACTCCTAAGCAGATAGTAGCATTCCTAAATGTCCCAATTGTCAAAGCACAAATAGAAGAAGGTCTTAAGACTGAAAAATCTATTAAAAATTTGCTAAGAGATATTGAGGTAGAAGAAGTTGTATCTCTGAATACTGATGAAATGCTCAGTATAGTATCTGGAGAAAATAAAGATTATAGTAGATCTAAATATCTGAAGAGTTTAAAAACAATAGCTTTGCAAGCTGACAGCTTAGATAGACTGTATAAAACTATAAGTCCTGACTCTATTGATAAAGCTGGAACTATTCCACAACACTTAGAAAAGCTAGACGTTAAGAGTTCAGCGGAAGCTTCTTCTCCAGTATTTGGGGGATCTGAAGCATTAGCTGCTTTAACAGAACAAAACTCCTACAAGATAGTACGAGCTTATTATGAAGCTATATCTAAATCATTGGATTTAGCATCTGACTTAGGATTTATTTCTAATCAGGAAGGAGTTCAAAATTTTAAGAAAGCTCTTAAAAGTGTGTCTGGAAGACAAACACTCACTGCTGAGATGCACAGGGATATTAATAGAGCCCTACTTCACTATCTTGTAACTAAACCAGGCTCCCCAATCTTTGAGTCTGATCTATTACTTGAAACTAAAGTACTTTATAATCATATGGAAGGAGGATTAGAATCTCTCCTATCTGATATGAAAGAAATTACTGAGGGAACTTCTAATGCTGTTGTAGAGTCTTTGATATTAGAAACTACTGAAACTCAGAAGGGGGAGTTCTCTAAGTACTCATTAGACGTAGACAAAGTAAATACTACTCTACAAAAAAACTATTTTACAGCTACTCTTAGAGGTATGATGGATAATCCATCGCTGTACGGAGAAGAAAATAAAGAGACTGTAGAAAAATTTACAGAAGCTTTTGTATCAAACAGTATCGTTACATCAGGGTTTGCTCCTTCTCCTACAGCTACATTTAGTCTTATACCTGTAGAGTACTACAAGAGGTTAAAAGTTGGAGAACATATCAGAAACGAGATTAAAAATCTAGAATCTGATACTAATTTTCCTATGGAGTTGACAGAGTTTATTATAAACTACGGCTACCAGAAATTTGGGGGAAAGTATATATTTAAAACTCCGTATAAAGGTAACCTAACCAACACTATAGCTATCCCAAACAGAAATGATGCATTTATTATAGCCAATAAAAAGGATAAAAAGACCAAGGTTATAACTACAGCAGTGTATCAACAAGTTGGTAGAGGCACTTACAAAAGAATACAAACGAAGGGACAACAGAGACTTCTGTATGAAGCTAACCTTAAATCTTCTGATGGGAAACTAGTCCCAATGAATAGAAGTATGATAAACTCAATCATTACTTCTGAAATAACTCCTCCTACTGCAAAAACTATTCTAAGAGCAACTCCTGTACAGTCTACGCAGCCTAGTAAATCAACACAACAAACTAGTGATGTTGAAATACCTAAAGTAAATATTGGAGAACCTACAATAGATGTAAACATAGGTCCAGATACTGGAATTTTTGAAATAAAACAAGGCAATAAGGTAATAGGGTATATAAGTGTAAGTTTTAAAGGAACTTTTAAAGAAGGAATTATACCTAAAGGTACAGGAGAAGCTTTTATTGCAGGAGTAAAAATATATAAAGAAGACGATAAAGGTAAAAGATTTGGAACAAGTGCTTATGTAGAAGTTGGAAACTATATGGCAAACCTTGGATACACATTAAGTTCTGGCATAAACACTTCGGCATCAGCTAAAAGAGTTTGGGAAAGTCTAGTAAAAAGAGGGTTGGCAATTAAATCTGGAAACAGTTTTTTATACAAACCAACACAACAAAAGAGTATAAATAAGTCTAAGATCTCATTATTAGAGAGAGAAACTCCTACAGGAGCATCAGAAAAGATAGCTAGACTACGAGAGAACTTTGCTGCTGCAGGAATAGATGTTACAGTTGTAGAAGCTGAGCTTCCTCCTGGAGAGAAAGGACAGGTTGTTGGGGATTTAATTGTTATAGACCCTAATCAAATAGAGGCTGATACAGTCTACCACGAATTTGGTCACATACTAGTAGACATGCTTCCTGCGGATGAGGTAGATGCCTATATAGAGCAAGTAAAGAAAGCTAATCCTGAACTTGTAGATATAGTTACAGCTAAATACCCAGAGCTCAGCGGGAGAGACTTGGGTAAAGAGATCTTAGTAACTGCTATTGGCTTAGAAGGGGCTAGAATTGAAAGAAAATCTCCTTCAAAACTGCAAAGAATAGTAAATAAAATTTTGAGAGCTCTTGGTAAACTCTTTGGGGTAAAACCAAATGCAGCTTCTATTCTTGCTGAAAGAATGTTTGCAGGAGAAATACGGGCAGAAATGCTTACAGGAGACTTTAATCCTAAAGTTCAAAAGTCTAGGAAGCTTCAAGATGATATCACTAAAACATTTGAAGATGTAACTATTACTCTTAAAAGACAATTAATACGACTAGAAAATCTCCCAGAGACTGAAAAAACAAAGTCTCGAATACGAGAAATAAAAACTCTACAAAAGAACCTGTCTAATATAGAGGAGAACATGTCTGATATGAGTCAGTTCTTAAACTTCCAACAATATGTAGTTGCAAGAGTAGATACTCTAGAAGTTCTTATGGATAAAATTTATGATCTTAAAGACCAAAAGCTCTCAAGCAAAGAAGCTCTGCAGGTACTTAAGAATATAGGGGAAATAAAAGAGACTATTGATAGTTTATACAATACTCAAAAAGATAAGTCTACTATCCATAAGATGAAGAAGCTTATGCGAACCATCCCATTTGGGAATACAACCTCATTAGAAGTTGCAGAAGTTAGAATGGATCTTGAAGATGCTATAGACAGACTTGAGGATTTGGAGCAGGACTATCAAAATCTTATACTACCACTAGTAGCAGATACTCTACTTACTTTTGGGGACACTAGTATAAACGATACTCTTGATAAGGAGATAGAGCGGGTTAGAAAAACTAAAGATATATCCTCATTTAGAAGATTTTCTTACTCAAATAAAAACCCAGAGTATCTCGCTCTTAAGAAGAAGCGAAAAGATATGACTCCTGAAGAGTATAAAGATGCTATGGTTGAAGTTAAAATTAACGATCTAAAAAATAAAAGACTTGGAAGAGAGCAAATAATAGCAGAGCTGCGAGATGCACACACCAGTAAAGGTAGATTCTCTTATTATTTAGATCCTATGGTTTACTCTAACGAAGCTAACATGCAATTGTTTGCTCTAAGTATAAAGGACGCAATCAACAATGCTAGTGAAAAAAGTAGAGGCTTTCTTTATTCTCTTGAAAAACAATACTCCAAATTTAAAAGCTGGAAAGGGAAAGACTTTAATGAAGAAAAGTTTAATGAAGACCTATTAACTACAACTAAAGTAACTAAAGCAGATGGGAGTACTATTAAGCTTCTTTCACTTGTGCAAGAGTACGATGTTGAAGACTTCTATTCCAAGAGAAATGCAGTTATAGAGAACTTAAACAAAAAGCACAAAAAGCCTGCAGAAGTATCTGAACTTCCAGCTTGGAGAAAATCCAATAATGGTAAGCTGCATAGGCAAGAACTGTCTAAATGGTATAAAGAAAATACTACAGGGATTGAAGGTGCTGAAAAACTTCTAAATAATATGAGATTAAAAGCATCTCAAATTACTAAAGAAATTAATGATCTTTCTAAGGACGATATAGATGCTAAAAATATCCTAAACAATGAACTCTCTGATCTAATTAATAAGATTAAGAACAGCTATAAAGGAGGAGTATATATGGGAGATCTTGCTGTACCATCTGAAAAATATAAGAGCAGTAAGTACAAAAAGATAATGTCTACTCCAGAGCTAAAAGAATACTATAACTTCATAGTTGAAAGTTATCATGCGAGCCAGAAAAAAATAGGCAAAAGCGAGCTATTTATAAATAGCTGGGATAAGTATTCATATATAATGCCCTCTGTACGAAAGGATAGGCTAGCGTCACTCCAGCAGGAAGGTTGGATAGAACTTGCTAAAGAAAATATAAAAGACTTTAGAAGACTTGAAACAGATACTCAGTTCGGTGTTATGACTAATGCTGACGGAGGTAAAGTTAAGTCTATTCCTAGATTCTATACAAACCAAGTGTCTTATGACCAGGTGTCTAAAGATATAGCTTCAAGCTTAGCTCAGTTTACGCATATGGCTAACACATTCGAAGAAAAGTCAAATGTAGTTGGGCTAGTAGAAACTATGCTTACACTGCATGAGAATAGAAAAACATTGTCCATAGATGCTGTAACTGGGTTGCCTGTGATTGACAATATAGCTTCAAGAGTTACAAAAAGAGATAATTCATATGTACTAAAACCAGGAGTAGAAAACAATGCTTATAAACATTTACAAGAATTTGTAGACTCTGTATTCTACGGACAGTTCGATATAGATGAAGGAAGTTTGTTTGGGGCTAATATTTCTAAGCTAGCAGGTAAAGCGGCAGCTTTCACAGCAACAGCAAACCTAGCATTTAACTCCTTACAAATTGGTAATCAGTTTGTACTTGACAACCTTATGGGGGGAGAAGAATCTATTGCGGGACAATTCTACAGCAAATCTGACTTTGCATGGGCTGCTAAAACCTATGCTGAGATGAAAGGGGCTTTAGGAGATTTAGGAAAATTTGTCCCTAAGTCCAAACTTGGTCAAGCTATGCAAATGTTTGACGCTCTTAATGAGGTATCAGATACTATAGGAAAAAATCTAACAGGTAACAAGCTAAAGAAAGCTATACAGTCTGATCCTTTATTTGCTTTACAGCATGCTGTTGAACATCAATCAACTGGAACTAGAATGCTAGCTCTTTTACATGCTACTAAAGTTACAGATGAGAACAATAAAGCTATACTCAATGAAAATGGGAGTGAAGCTAATCTGTGGGATATGCTCATTAAAGACAAAAACGGTAAATTTATTATTGACCCAAGAGTAAAAAATGTAGACAAAAACAGAATTATAGCCAAGCTCCACGGAATAAACAAAAGAACTAACCAAGTAAAGGGTAGCCTCGATAGAAGTATGGGAAGTAGAAGAGCTCTAGGTAAGCTACTCTTACTCTTTAGAAACTATTTTATTCCAGGTCTTAGAAAGAGATTTGGACATGGAGAAGCATATCACGTAGATCATGAGTTAGGGGATGTTACTAGAGGTATGTACCTATCTGTGATAAGCTATATAGGCAGTCTAGCAGAAGGTCAAGGAATAGCATCTTCATATCAAATGATGTCAGAAACTGACAAACAAAATCTTAAAAGATCTTTGTATGAAGCTGCTTCAGCTATGACAGCAACTGTAGTATTTGGTATGTTAAACTCTATGATTGATATGGATGATGACGATGAAGATTCATACGCTCTTGTTTACTCTGCATATCAAGCAAGAAGACTACAATCAGAATTGCTACAATTTATAAACCCAGGAGAGTTTATGCGTATCATAGAATCTCCAATGGCTACTGTTAATTGGGCTTCAAAATACTATGATATCATTACTCAAGTAACGCTAAAAGAACCAGGGTACTTCTTAGGGCTTGTAGATGAAGATAAGATATTCTACCAGCGACGTACAGGAACTGCAGAGAAGGGGGACAGAAAAGTATTTAACCAAGTAAAGAAAGTAGTCCCAATCCTCAATGGTTGGCAGACATCATTCCTCAATGATACTGGGAGTGACGCTACCAAAGAGAAAATACGATGGTTTGAACAATAGAAATAAAAGAGGGGGCCTAAACCCCCTCTTTCTTTCATCAAATGTTCTATGATCTCTCTTTCTCTACAGCTACAACAAGTAAAGCCATATACCCTATAAGATCCATTAAAGTATCTTCGGTATCATCGCTCAACCCAGAATTGGCTATACGAGTAAGTTTATCATCTATTCTAACTTTTAGTGCGTTAGAAGAATCTAGCCTTGAAAATATTTGAATAGGGGATAAAGCACTATCTCCGTATTTTTTATTCTTATAGGCTATCATATCAGCTACTCTCTCTAATACCCTTCGTGTAAGTACCTCTGTAGTAACTTCTTCTATTACATCTTTTGTATTGGTTTGAAACCATATTCCATCACTCATCGTATAAATCTATTTGTTGTTGTTCAGTAAGTTGTTTTGGGTATTCAAACCAATCAATTTTAGG
>Ga0222717_10000326_pt1 | contig 41361 bp, 48 predicted proteins | sample C33_18DmetaG_FD_165053 | JGI IMG/M metagenome (GOLD analysis project Ga0222717, IMG submission 165053) | Estuarine water microbial communities from San Francisco Bay, California, United States - C33_18D | ecosystem: Environmental > Aquatic > Marine > Unclassified | place: USA: California... | reverse complement strand
CCGTCACTGCTCGTATGACGCTGCATAATATATGTTATATCTTCATAAGCATTATTTTCAGCAGGCGATGAATAGAATATCTTTGATGATCCATCTTCAAAAAAAGGTGTAATTTCATTACCAGAAACTGGCTCTACTGTTGTATATATAGAAGCATTATCATTTAGAACATTCTTAATTAACGCTCTAAGGCATTTACCGGTTTCAACTTGTCGATCTGAATTGCTTAATTGAGTTACATCGGTAACGTCACCTAAAACATTAGACGATGAGAAGAAGGCTTTACGCTCCTTCATAATCTGCAAATCATAATCAGTTATAGTATATTTTTTTGCACTTACACCATTATAGTCGATAGGTTCTTCATCTTCCAAGCAAAAAATATAAGAGATAGCGAAAGATTTAAGCATATCTGCATCTAACTGATTATAATCCTGTGTATTACCATCTAGTGGTATAATAGTTATTTTTAATAAATCACGGCCATCACCTCTAACAGTATAACCTTTGTATGATTTATTATTTGTATTAAACTCGGCGTCACTCGGCGTTGATACAAATCGCTCTAGAGCATCCTCTGTATTATCTAGAACAACAGTCCCGTTTAACCATGGTTCAAAAATATTATCAAATAAGTTTAATTCTAAGACTGAACTCTTCGTGATAGTTAATAGATCACCGTCAGGGTTGAACAGAGTAGCTTTAAATATATATTTTTGATTATCTATCGTATAACTAAACTGCTCATCATAAACTGTATCATATGTATATCTCATTGCAGCTGCTGTTTAATACTTTCTAATAAAACTTTGAGGAAAGCTTTCTTTACTACTCTAACCCGCTTTCCAGATTCAATTGACATTGGATTAGATATATCATTAACAACCATGATCAACCACCATAGGTATGTTGTACCGTATACTCTATAGCTCAATGTGGTTAAAGGCATTGCATGTGGAAATTTAACAAAGTCAAAGATCTGTTCATTAATATCTTCAGGTATCTTAATCTTCTTAAGAATATTATAATAATAGTAATCATTCTCACCCTGCTTATAAAGCTTAAAGATATTTTCATATCTATATAACTCTAAATCTGGTAATAATTCTACCTTATCTTGAAATTTACCTTCCATAATATTATTTATACCTATTGACTATTGCGACGACCTGTTGCTCTACCAACAATAGTAGGTTCTGTAGCCGCGCCGACCTGTGTTGTAGCCGGTGAGGGTGTAGCGGCTGCTTCAACGGGTTTATTAACTGTCAGTTTATCCTTTTTAACACTCGCATATATAAAGTTTCTCGTCTCTTCATTGAGCCCGGTTACTGTGACATTCAATTCATATGCATCAGGTACTACGGTCCGGATTGTACCTATATTATTTGATACCCCACCGTCAACTCCTTCATCCATAACTGGTACTTCGAGCTCCATGTCACGTCTATTCCCTAAAAATTTAACTGATAAGTTTGATATATAAGCATACGGCATATACGCAACACCGGGTATATGTACCTCGTAAATAACTGGCTGATCTATAATACTCTTACTAACTCTACCTGGTCTGTTTTGATAGACTAGTCCAAAAATTAACTGCCAGTTTCTTTTAACATCATCAAAAGTGCCTGTATTGAGTAGAGGTATTGTAAATGATACATCTCTACCTTTTTGCCCCATCGAAAATTGCTGAGACTTTTCGATATATGTACCAGGCTTTACTATATTAGCTATACCCGCTAACCCCTTCGAAAGACTTCCCATTAAGTCTGCAATAGGACCAGCTACATTACTCTCACTGTCCCCGAAACTGTTCGATATCTCTTTATACGAATCTTCTAGATACGGAAAATAGTAGTTAAATCCCGTATATTCAGTAGCGTATAGCCCTTCATATGGTTTTAAAACATCACTATCAAATGTCTTAAAGTAGCCGCCCTGTAAAGCCTTTTCATACTGATCTCTTATCTTCTCCTTTAGAGATTTCTCCTGAGACTCATCAGATGTTTCTGCAGCTGCAGCTGAAGCGTCTGTAGCTATATTATTATCTGCCTGTACTCTATCAAATATACCAACCGGTGTGTTGATTAACCCAGCCGCGACAGTATCTGCAGAAGCAAGCGTAGAATAAATCATGTTGGTTACTGTAGAATTCAACACTATTCTTTGCTCGATCATCTGTATTTTAGGCACATCTTCACGAGAGCTCTTCGGACTGTTTGTCCATGCAAAATCTTTTACGACATTAATTGGATCTTTAACTTGAGCAGATTGATCTCCATAAATACCAAGATTAGTAAGGTCCTTAATATCAGAAGTACTATCCGATAACTTCCCTTCACCTCTCGTTAAAATAGGCACAGCTGCAGTACCGCCAAACTGTAAATTCCAAAGATTACTCATATATTATTATTTAATATGAATATACTTCTTGAAGATCTCTCAAATTACGCTGATTATTCATATTAGTTACAGATGTCGCATTATTTGTGATAATATTTGCACCTACACCCGTTTTATCAGCTATTTCTCTAAGAAGGCTTATATTCTCCTTTAGAAGTTCAATCTGAGTATTGAGTAACTCGCCGCTCATGTTTGTCTGATTAACAATTAGCTTCGAATGAGCCTGTGCAATTTTAAGCTGCTGCTTCATATTATCGTCAGAATATATATTATTAACTGTTTTATCTTCACTTGCGAATGATGATGGCTTAGAATCAGGCAATTCTCTTGTTGCTGCCTGGGGTTGAGTCCGAGCCAATTCAGTTACTTCTGCCTCAGATAGATCTTCCATACCCCCTGTATCATCTATAGATATACCTAATAGTTTAGCAGCTCTGTTCTTTAACCCGAACGCACTTGGTATAGCCTTGAGTAGAGTCTTACCTACCTTTTCTTTTAGAGTTGACCCGATAACTTTAAGTATTTCACCGAAACTCTTACCTTGCATCCCTCCTTTTCTTTCGCCGGTATCCTCGTCTTTCTCACCGAAGAAGAAATCTGCTAACGGCGCCATAAAAGGTATAGCCATAGCCATATCAGTTAGACCGCCTTTAATATCACCAGTTAGTACCTTCTTAGCACCACCCCACATACTTACGAGATTCTTAATAGGGAAGTTATTCATTATCTTTTCTTTAATCTTACCGAAGAAATCACTCATTTTAAAACCGGAACCAGCCGGTTTAACTTCTTCCGGGTCCTTTTTTACATCAAGAAAAGCATTAAGTACATCTAGCCCAATAGATATACCAGTACCTATACCAGGGAATAAAGTCGCTATACCGGACGCTACATCAATTAAACCACCTACTAAATCGCCAGATTTAAACCTACTAACAGCAAATCCCCATGATATAAGTGAACCTATACCAGGTATACGCTTTAAGACCGGTTTTAAAAATTTACTAAATAATTTACCTATAGTACCGAAAAGACCTTTCGCGCCACCTTTACCTGCTATTTTAGCAAACGGTTTTAATAAAAATTTAGTTATACCTCCTAAAAATCCTTTCGCCTTTTTAATTACATTAGCAAATAAATTTTTAGGCATTATTTTAGCAAATAGACCGGTAAATTTAGCTAATTGCTTACCTGCCATCTTCTGGAAAAGCTTAACACCGCCAATAATACCACCTTTGGATAATATATTTAAAAGACCTTTTAAAGGTCCATCAGACATTATACCAGTTATAAGAGCTGCGAGACCTCCAAGTACTAGTAATGCAGGTCCTATGAGCTTCTTAATAAACCCCATACCACCTTTACCAGGCTCTTTATCTTCGGTATCTTTTGATTCATCACTGCGCAGTATTTTCAGGTCATTTTCCGCCTTTCTACCAAAGTCAGTAACAATAACAGGCTTTGCTTTTTCGACTACCTGTCTAGGAGCTGATATTGGTTTAATTGCATCTACTTTTTGACCGACTACCTTTTCAACTGCACGTGTTGGTGATATCTTTGCTTTAATAGCTGCAGTATTCTCACCAACTACCTTTTCAAGTAGAGATAGTCTCTTTTCTGTTGAAGATGATACTTTTGATATTAATAGTAATGCATCAGCTATAGTAGTGTCTGCCATACTATTATTTAATAATTAATCTAAAGTATAAACAAATCAGGAGTAATATCTATCGATTTATCCTCAGCGGTATATTTTGTATATTTTGCTTCTTCGTCTCTAACTGTATTAATATAGTCTGTAACCTGTTTAAAGTGGATACTGTCAATACTCTCTAATACTTTAATACTCTGAGTCAATTCATTATGTAAATTAACTTCCTTATCGTTTATTTTTATACTCTTTATGAACTTTAAAATCTCACATGCATACAAATCACTTATTAAATTTTTAAGCTTATTATCATCAAACGATGTATTCTTATATTTGTTTAATAAGTGGGTATTTACAAAGTTATCAACATCAAGAGTAGGAGCCTGAACAGTAAATGTAAAATCGCCTGTCGTTACCGTTACAGGTTCAATATTATACGGAATATCTTTATTACGAGTCAATAGTTTTGATACCGTCTCATCACTTTCTACATCAATACTATCTTTGAGATGCTGTCTCAGCGCCAATGTTAAATTAACACGGTCAATTGTGTTATAGTCTTTTATATTACCGTTAAGGTTATCTTTTAAAATTTTATAAAAAATGTTATTAAAGAATAAGACGCCTAGCGTTGTATCTGAAGTACTCTCAATAATTAGCTTCTGCTGAGCTAATGTAAGAGGAGATAGCTCCACCTCTGTCTGCGTAGACGGTAAAAACACCGTTAAGACACTACGGGTACTTTTAATCTCATTTAGAATATCGTTAAATTTATCAGACATAGAAATATTTATTTTTAATTATACGAATAACAACTACTGCGCGTTACTACCCTGCTTACTATCTTGCTGCTCTTTATTTAAATGATTAAGGAAAATCTTAAGCTCAGGGTATGTATACATCTTAAAATCCGCAGATCTGAGATCTAAATTTCGCATACATATATACTCAAACTGCAAAATACTATTAAGATCCTCTTGAAATATACTCTTCAAAAACGGCAATAATTCTGCAGAATTATATATATTAATCGTTTTATCTCTGAAGATGTTTATCTGTCTCCTTGAAAACTGATCTTGGATTTGCTTGAAAATGTCAGTTAATGGTAAACATGTTTCGTTTAAAATCTCGGCTTTCTGGCTGATATTTAAATCTTTAACACAAGCACCTTTTACATTTACTAAACATTGTGAAACGAATTCATCATAGCTTGATGCGTAAAAATTAACAGGGCTTCGAAATGTAAATATATCATACTCTACCGGGGTATCATCAAATTCTTTATCTAACAGTATCGAGATGTCTAATGTTATTTTTTTACTATCTTCTAAGAATGATATTTCGTTACCAAGAACGGTATTTCTCATAGCTATAATACATTTAAATTTGTCTATAATATTCAGGTATGTGTTTATATATATACATGATTCTATTAAGCGATTAAAGCAATCACTTATATACTTACTATCACTCGATAGTAACATTTTACATATATTTTTATATTCGTAAAATGTAGGTTCTCTGAAATATACCTCGCTTTTCGAAAGCTTTACTGGTATTAAATTATCAATCATTAAAATAACTTATCAATTAGATCAGGTAAAGGCAAGTATAGGTTGTCACTGACTGTATAATGACTGTAATTCCACTGCGTTGTATCTATCTGCACAGATTCAGCATCATATGTTAAGTTTCTACTACCGACACTAAATGGTACACAGTTGTAGAAATTCCACACCTTCCGAGGTATTTGAGATACACCTTGATATGATCTCGTATACTGCACTACAGTAATATTTGATTTAGGGCTAAGTTCAGGTTTATTATTTTCATCCCTGGCTACCATTCCGGCGTGCCCTCCTAATATAACCCACGGTCTAATAACAGAATCAATAAAAGAAGAGTTAGTCTCCCTAAACTGTAGCGTCAAAGGGCTAAATTCAGATCTGTTGCCAGATATTCTTCCAGGTATAAATCCTCTATTATTTGTAATTGACGCTACCGGTGATTGTATGGTATCATCAGGTATATCCGCTCCTTGTGCGAATATACAACCAACAATGCCCTGCGCGGGGTAAGATGTTAAAAAAGCTTTAGCTCTATCTATATCAAATCCTTTCTTATCACCTTGAACTGGCTCTAGAGCCTGTAAAATATCTGTATTCAAACCTACAGGAAAGGAATCGAACAATACAACCCACTGCGTTCTTAGTGGTAAAGCCCCGACCCACGTCTCCATAGATCTAATAAAATTATTTCTAAAGCTTACTAACGGCACCCCGGGTATATTTGTACCAAAAAGATTTACATTTGGTTGCGCTAATGTACCGCCTAACGCACCTTGCGTAAGGTTTGAAACTCCCTGTAATGCATTATTTGCTGCGTTTAATATACCCATATATAATATTTAAGCAAAAAAAAGCCGTATCAAACGATACGGCCTTTTAGTAAATTAATTAAATTTATGCTGTTTTTCTGTAATAGTGGTAAGCAACAGTTACTGTAAACGTCTGCACTTCACCAGTTGCTGTAACATCATACGATAAATCACCGACGCTTCTGATACTACAACCAACTAACTGGTATTGAGAAACTCTATTCAATTCTTTATCTAACTGTACTAAGTCAATAACAGAGCTAGCTTTTGGAGTGAAGTAGTTACCTGTTGAATCCTCATCGTTAAATGTATCATTAATTACTTGCTGGAATTTATCATATAGATTATATGATTCATCAGCTCTAAAAGTTAGCGAATATCCCTCTGAACCATTATATTTAACGGTGCCAGGTACATGAAAGTCTAGTCCCATGTAAGGAATTGTAACATCTTGAATAGTTTTACCAGGTAGAGTCGCTGTTGTTACATAAACTAAATCTTCTTCACCGATAGATACATCACTGCCATCTCCAAAGTCAATGTTTAACACTCTAAACAGATTATTTCTCGCGAAGTCTTTTGCTTGAGCCTGGGTATAAAAATCCTGTATCGTTTGTTTAACGTCTGCCATGTAATTATTTAATCTAGATTAACTGTTTTTTATATGCATATAAAAAAAAGCCGGTCTTTTCAGACCGGCTTAATTTGTTAAGGGTTAATATTATCCGACGATTTCGGTAAAATCTGTACCGGTTCTTGTTGCGTAGAAATTAACAAGAATGAACTCAGCAGCTCTTACTGGCTTCAGATAGATGTCAACCACAAGTTCATTTTGATCAATGATATCTGGAGTATTATTTCTCTCATCGCAGACGATCAAGTAATCGTAAACACCTTCTGTATTCTTTGCATTCTCAAAGATAGGAGTTAGTGTGTTAATGATACGAGTTCTTGTAAGCAGCGTATTAGGTTCAAATATGAAGTATTTCATAGTTGTACGTGTTGACTTCTCTAAGTTTAAGAACAGACGACGAACATTAATTCTATCAAACGCAGTTGGCGCTGATTGCAATGTCTTCTGACCGAAGGTAACAAAACCTTCTCCTGGGAAGAACGCAACAGGGTTAACAGAAATCTTATATAACTGATCTCTCTGTTTCTGTTTCGGGTAGAGACATATGTCATTTACACTACCTACTCTTCCTCGCGTGAAACCAGCTGGTGCAAACCAAGGTTGGAAGTTACTATCAGTATTAGCCATTATCTCAGCAGCAGTACCAGAGAATGGTACCCATGTCTGATCATCTAGCATCGCATCATAAACTTTAGTCCAAGCAGCATACGTTGTTGAGTAGCTAGAATTCAAGATGGACGTGAATGCTTGGATAGGCTTATTGATATTTAACGAGAAGTTCTTATTAGGATCCTGTAATGTCTTGAAGTTTGCACCTTCTAAGAAGATCGGTCTAGGAAGGTCAGCAATAAACAAGTGATCTTTTCTCTTCTTCTCTGCGAAGTCGTTAAATCTATTGTAGATTGTCTTCCAGTTATCTCTATAAGTCTGCGCATCTTGGCTAATTAATGTAATATCAGATTTAGCAAAACCAGACATTGGTACATTAGTTAGATCATCATAGTACTTACCATCACCAGTAGCTTCTCTACCTGCATTAATAGTACCTAGACCAGCTTCAATCGTAATATCGATATCAAAGATATCTGGATTTTCAACAGTATCGAGTAATCTATCAAGCTTTTGCGGAATAGAACCAAGATCTTTCTGCGTTGACTGTAGATTTGCATTAGTATATGCACCCACTGTAAATAAGCTATCAGCTACACCTAATGTTGTTGCTGTATCAACAAGAGCTGCTGATACAAACGGTGCAGCGGTTTCATAACCAGTAGCTACATAGCCAGATGAAAGTATAGGCCAATTTGCTTCCGCGAGAGGAGCAGTACTAAACTTTGTTGATGCTAATCTAACTTTATTAACAGGTAACCCATCAAGACCTAACCACGTATCACCATTTCTACGCGAGAGATTATCATTAATAAGTACTTCTACGTTCGGTGATTGATCTTCTTTAAATCCTAAGAAGAAGCTCTGAGCTGCTCCACCGGTTTGTGATTGCTGTTGACGATGGTAATCGAAAGAACCAACATAACTTTCTGATAGAACGTAATCTAACTTAATAACATCAGAAGCAAATACTGATTGTCTAAGTTTGAATAAACCAACAGATAATGTATCGTCGAATGATGGTCTTGCGATATCATAGTCAGTAAGATTTTCCATGATTTCAGCAATACTATCTGATTCCTGACCAAACGTATTTGACTGAGCGTCATTTAGTGCGGATAACGCGAAGTTAAGGCGACCTTCCGGTAAACGTAAATATGAACTCGTTGAAGTAGCGCTAGCACCTACTGTTTCAGCTGTAAGAATAGCATCAAAGTTTGTCGCTTCGTTTAAGTTTGTATTATCAGCAAGACCTACATAGAAGCCTTCATATTTATTATTAACTGTTGTCTGACCTTTATTGAGAACAATAACAGCTGCTCCACCTAGATCATCAAAAGTTGATGGATTTGGATTGATTACATCTGACCATTCAAAACCTTGTCTTTGCTGTATACTAAAGAATTGCTCTTGTGTAAGTTCGTAGTGCACTGGCTTGCCTAAAATATAGTTTGTAGGTACACTTTCACCGCTTTCATCTGTTACTTGTGAAAAGGTGCTTGAATAAACACCGGCACCTGATAAAGCAACCGCACTACATGGATACACTAGTGCACCGTAACTATTACCGAAACCAGCACCTGTATCACTACCATAAGGTAGGCGATATGTTAAAATATTCGCCGGTGAATTAAACAGCGGTCTAACGGAATGGTAGAAATATCTTTCAGCTGGAGTGGTCGGTGCTCCGTAAATTTGCTCGAATTCGCTCAAGCTTGTCACTTGAATAACTTCATCTGTTGGTCCTCTATCTGTAAAACCTGCTGCTAGCACGGTTGTACCTGTTGCTATAGCAGGTCTTAAGCTTAAATCGACTTCTTTTATTTCTACACCTGGAGATTGAATTGTACGTCCCATAATATTATTTATGGCATTTCGATCTAAAAATTACAGTAATTCAACTAATAACTGGGAGAACGCGAATTCAAATGTCGTTTCAATCTCACCTTCGGTTCTGTAATTGAAGTTAATACCTCCAAGATTAACAGGGAATGCGTTAGTGTATATAAATTTTACTACATTTTCATCATATTCATCCTTGGCATATAATGTTATATCAGCTTGATATAATGATGCAGGGTTAGGTGACTTAACTTTGTTTCTATTAGATGTAGCTATAGCTGGTGTCTTAGACAGATCATCAGAATCGAAAACTGACAGTTTATCATTATTCAGTAAATCCAACCATTTATAAAGAACCCAATAATTGTTAAATCTGCTATCTACAGTAAAGTTCACTGATACGTTCTCGTAAGGAGGTCTAGTATGGCTAGAGATTTTAAAGGATTGACCGGCGTATTGTTCAGTAATTTCAGGTACCGCTATATTTGGAATTACTGCACCGTAAACTGAGAACTGTAGAGAATTCTCATTTATCTTATTATCGGTATGTACACTCAAGTCTGTTGTATTAATACCTTTTAAAGGGTCTGGTAAGTTAATTACCATTAGAAATTTATCTAAGCGACTCTTATTAAACTGTGATTGATTTAGTGACATATTGTTATTGTAAAGGTTTAAAGCCCATATCCATTAATTGATCCATGTCAGATGATTGATTCATTGCGTTGCCAATTAAAATCGGCGGTGTGTTATCGAAACTATCTTCCGTCTTCTCATTACTATAAATAGATGTTGGGTTCATAAAATATTTAATCCCGAAGTCAAATTGTTTGATCTGTAATGGTTTTTTATTTTTATCGAGCTGAACTATCTCGAAGTATTTTTTAACTACTTCATCTTCTAGTATAATTAGATTCCATATCATCGACATCACCCTATCGTCATGATTACCAGCACCTCTTTTAGCTGCCCATGTACCGTTTGGGTATCGAATAAAGTCTCTTAACTCCTTTACAAGATTAGCGTCGCGTATTTCCACACTTTCTAATTCATTGATCCAGTATCTCATGTTAGTAACGCCCTTATGTTTAGTATTAGTATGAGCAATAATACCTAGCTGACTTTTAGCTCTACCGGCAGCAGATGCTCCCCAGCATACTATATTTTCATATCCATGATGGCGACTCAAATTATCAACTACCTGCGCACCGCAGTTGTTTCTTTCTATACACGCTAGAGGATTACCCCAATGTTGTAAGATTTCATATACCTTTTCAGTAAAATTATATGGTGATATAGTATTATCGCAATATGTAGCGACTTGTTTGATATTAGTAAGATCACGGTAATCGAAAACATGTACCACAGAATAGTCAGCCCCTACTCCTTCCGAGGTATCGACGCTAACAATATATATACCATCGCTAGAAGGCTCATCCCATAGTAGATACTTACCTTCATCAAATACAAATTTTGGTTCCTGTGTTCTCTGCATCAGCCTTGCAAAGAGTTCTTCATTTAATGAACTTTCACCGGAATCGAGAAACTCACAGTTAAACTCCTGATTGAACGCTTCTATAGAGCCGATAGAATTAATCGTATCTTCTTTCCATCGTTCATCACGACCTGGAATTTCATTCCATAGAATTTTATCACATGCCCAGTTAGTTTCGCCGCTTTCTGCTCCTGTATATAATTTATAAAATAGATTACCAGTACCATTAGCTGTAGATGCAATAAAGATCTTTGATTTTTTCGATGACGATACAATTGGATAGACTGACTTCCAAAACTCCTCAACCAGATGCGGTTCAATAAAGGCGAGCTCGTCTAGAATTAAACAGTTTACAGATTGACCACGAGCTGCAGTACCAGTTGTTGTGGATATACCTATCTTCGTACCATTGGCTAAAGTTACCGACGTTTTACCATACTCTTTAACGCCTGGCTTTAGCCAGTTTGGTAATTCCTCGTAGGCCATTCGTATTCGTTGCATGATCTCAATAGCTGTACCTTCTTTATTAGCTACAACTAAGATACGTTGATCATTACTAAAGCAAGCAATCCATAGAGCATAGATCGTCATCATTGTTGTCTTACCAATCTGTCTCGATGCTAATAAAATAAAGAATCTATTATCGCGCATCTTACGTAGAGCGCGTTTTTGAGGTAAATGTAGCTTAATCTTCTGTTTACCATCATCTAACGAAATAATATGAAAGAAGTTTTCAGCAAAGTATAAAAGGTTCTTTTTTGCCTTTGTTAATTGCTTGATTTGATCTGGAGTATACTCAAATTCCGCGCCTACCGCTGGTAGATTAGGATTATTCATATAATTCTGTTTATTTTTAACCATAATGCTATAAATATTTATATGTCAAAAAAGAATAATCTAACCGAGATATGGAACGTATACGCTGACTCGATCATAAAAGAAGGTAAAACTACTAGACCTATCGAAGGTGGAGACAAAAAAATGAACACCAAGCCTGGTCCAGGTGCCGTTGAACTTGATTCAAAAGAAGCAAAAAAAATACAGCATGCTGGTGGTGAGGGTACTACAGATCCGGTTTATGAGATTGAAGGCATGCATGCGCCTATAGATCCTAAAAAGAAAAAAGGCGATAAAGAGAATTTATACGAGCCAGAAAAATATAGTTCAGAAAAGTTTGATGAAAAAGTTGAAAAAACGTATAGAGAAGGTATAAATATTAATATGAAATCTGTTTTTGATAAATTATTTGAAGATGTAATGGGTGACGAATCTATTGAAGAGCTTGACGCTCTCGGTATTGACGCTGATGAAACTGGCGCAGACGCTGAAGAGACTGACGAGATTACATTAACTCTTGACCGTGATATGGCACAGCAATTATGTGACCTAATCCAATCTCAACTCGGAGAAGAAGAAGTTGAAGATGACGATGACGATGCCGGTGAAGAAGATTACGAAGGCGAAGAAGGATTTAATTCTTTTGAAGAAGCTGAAGAAGATGAAGATGAAGATGAGACAGTTGATGAAGCTACTGAAATGAAAGAAGTTCCAAGCTCAGCTGGTCATAAGCTTACATCAAAGCAGAATAAAGTTGGATCTGTTAAAGCTTCTGGTGGTAAAGCACAAGGTCAAGTTAAATCAACCGTAGATGGTAAGGGTAAGCCACTTGCTGATGGTAAAGGTAAACTTACATCGAAGAACAATAAAGTAGGCGGTACAAAGACTGGTTCTACTGGCGGTTCATTATTTGCTTAATAGATTAATATAATTTAAAAAAGCTGCAACTTTATTGGTTGCAGCTTTTTTTTGCATAAATATAAATATGTTACCGTTTAAAAAGTTTTTTGAGAGCAAATATAGTGGCACACAACCTGGCGTTAATCACAGACATAGAGGCACTGGGTTCACTGATACTCATTCAACATATAGACGTAAACATGTAAATCTGGTACCTGATTATGTTAAAACAGATGCATCTAAGAATCAGAAGATAGAAAATTTAAAGAATAATAAAGGGTCTTGCGCGTGTACACCAGCTGACTTACAGTATATAACAAAAACATTTAGTATAGTACCTCATAAAGATAAATCTCAAACACTCGGCCGCACAGGTATTGTTTTATCTTACAACCCACAAACTCAAACATTCATGTTACAAAAATGAGTATAAACTACGATAATAACTGCTACCCCGGTGTTGTACAGGATGATGAAGCATGCTGGAGATTTACAGATAAGAGTGTACAGCAATCTGAACGTGTATTATTTAGTAATTGGTGGAGAGAGCTTATAAATCAATATGGTGTGAAGATTGAATACTTTGTTAATACATTCAATGTTCTTTCCGCAGATAATATATACGGTGAGCAACCAACAAAAACATTTGCCCCGCCTAGAGATCTAATAATGGCTGTTAATCTGAACGATAACGCAATAACGTTAAGTAAATACGGCTTCCTAAGTGATGATGAAATAACAGCCTATATACATATCTCTTCATTCCAGGCAAAATTTGAAACACTCTCATCAGTATACGATACTCAATACTCTATAGTTGAACCTAAAGCTGGTGATATATTCCAGTTATCAGAATTCGGCGATGACAGACCTGCAGATAGACAACCTAAATATTTTGAGGTTACGGAGAAGCTAGATGAAGATATCGCGCAGATTAATAACCTTGCCGGGCACTATGTATTCCTGATTAAAGCTAAGCGTTACGATTATAGCTTCGAACCTGGTATACCTTTCAACTCTCTCAATGAAAGTATATCTGGTAATCAGCAGATATACGAAGATGCGTTTGCTGGTAGATTATCTGGAGGCGCTAATACGGAAACTGAACCTAAGAAAGATGGGTATGATGAGTATAGCGCTGACCAGACTAGTATAGACGAGGTTTTCGATATGAGAGTTAATGATACCGATGTATACGGTGATTATTACTAGAAATTACTTAAAAAGGCATCTGCTTCTTTAACTGTATTAAATACAATTTCTTTATCTCCATCAGAGCTGGTAAAGGTATATGTAAATTTACCATCCTTAGGTGATATGTTCTTTATAACATATGTGTTACCTCGTTTAAAATAGCGACCAAACTTTGTCGTTCTATTAGTGAATGAATTACCAGGAATAAACTTCATCGTCGCAACCTCTAAGAGCTTTACTAATATTATATTTCATATCCTTATGTCTCTCCTCTACATACTTTTGAAAAAAGATAGGCTTAATCCACTCACTGCTACGCGTAGTATCTATCCCCATCTTCTCCGCTGCATCAGCTGCAACATTTACCCCGTATATAAGGCAAGTAAGCCTGGAGAGAAAATCTAGATTTTCCTGCTCTAATTCATCTACGGACATTAATGATAAGTCTTTCTGTTCTGTCATACTATAATTATATCTATGTTCCTATTTCTGATATAGAGCTTTTATGAGTATACCTAGCATATAATATCTATTATCAGCAGTCTTGTTTGTCGACATTTCAAGAATACTTATAATACTGTCAACTTGATGCATTAAAGTTTTTCTCGTCATACTGTTAATTGCTCTTTCAGTATTTTCTGTACCTCGTGTTAGCTGCAAATCTTCTATTTCCTTGTATAATAAATCCTTTAACACAGTAATAGAAGTAGATGCTCGTTGGCCTTGTCTTGCTTGACCAGCTTTAAAGTTATCGACATTCTCGTAAGAAAATGTATCTAAAAGAATGTCGTTAATAGCCTGTAAAGTGACTTCTTTTGTAGTCACCTTAGGTTGCAGAGATGTACTAGGTACCTCGGTTGTTATATCTTCAGCGCTCTTCATTATCTTTTCCAAAATATACTGGCGATGTTACTGTGAATGTCTTGACTGATGGCTCGCAACTTACCTGCTTATCGCATTTATCGCATACATAAAGAGGTTTAGTATCAAATCGTATATCAACAAACTGTATATTTTTTTGATTGCAAGGACATACGACGTTTACATAATTCCGATTTTGCTCTCTTAATTGATCTGCTTTTATTACCTCAAGTGACTGCTTTAATCTATTAGTATAAATTTGATTTAATACTAAAAAACCCGTAACCTGCAAAATGGTAGTTAAAGTAAACACGTACCAAAAGTTACTTCTGAATATCAGCCCTATCAACGTGCTTATACTAGCAGTTAGTATAATAGAATATAAAAATTTTGCAAAGCTACTTCTCATCACCCTTTATTATAGACAATGTTTCATCAAAGTCAACTAATAAATGAGCTACTTGCTTGAGATTATTCTCTAATTTTACAATCAATTTTTTACTAGATTTTAGCGTTGGATTTTGATTAGCTATATCTAAAAGTCTCTGTGCATTTGAAATATTAATAAAAGCATCTGAAATAGCTTCATCTATATTGTTTATAGGGTATAATTTATTACCAGCTTGAGACTTTAAATCTTCATTCTTATGCTGCAATAAGCTATCTAATCTCATACCTCCCGCGTCAACAGCTGATGTACCTATACCAGCGACTTGTCTTTGAACGTCTGGAATTTCACTATCCTCAAAAATTGCTCGTCTCATGTATATATTTATACTATTTTACATAAATATAAATATGAGTACGTATTTAAAGAGATTTAATAAAATTTTAGAACAAGATGAAGAGCTTTCAGATGCACAGGCTCTTGATGCTGAACTACAAGATGTAACTGCTGACGAGCTTGGAGCTGATGCACCTGCTGATGTTACATCGTCAATTAACGATCAACAAAGAAAAATGTATGATGAATTAAATAGCTGGATTCAGAAGATGGATGAATTCTCTAGCTACCTTAACGGTACATCTGACAGTATCCAAACATCACTTAACTCCGCAGAACCAGATACAATTTTCGATAGTATCTCAAATGCTGAAACTAAAAAAATTGCTAGAGTAGCAATGGAAGTCTCATCACTCAGTGAAATTCTTAAAGGTTATTTAGCAGGTGCTAATGATCCAAAGTATAAATTTAACTAAATAATACCAATATGAACACAACAGAAACAGACTTAATCTTCGAAAGATATACTCAAACTAAAATTCTACCTGAAGATATGAATGAGCAATACGCTCCTGAAGACGCTCCAGAAGATGATCAATTCGGAGGAATGGAGCCAGAAGAAGATGAATCAGTAGGTGATTCTTCTGATTTTGAAAAGAAGGCTGAAAAGTTCGCTGATGCTCTCGGAGATGATGAGTTGGAATTCTTACATACTCTACGTGATGATCAATTTCCGATATTAATGGATTTTATCAAAGATGAAGTTGGGTTCCGAGATACAACAGATTATTATAACTAATTATTTTTAATCTCAGTTAAAAGCAATTTAGCTTTAAGACCCGAATATGTATTTTTTAATATGAATTCGGGTCTTATTTTGTCTTTATTACCGATTACACATATATCATTGAAGTCTTTAAACTGCTTTAACTCTTTCGGCCATATAAAAACCTTCTCTCCGCTATCTGCTAGAGATATACTCTTCAACAATGCAGCTTTATCACAGCGTTGATTATCTAACACGTAAATCTTCTCATATAAATTAAGCTTATTAATTTGCTGCTTTTGTAATACAGTAAACATCTTATCGCTTCTCTCTGTAATACCGCAAGTAGCTAAACCATTTTCTACAAAATAGCTATCAATCGGACCCTCAAAGATAAAAACATAATCTAAGTCAGGATTAATATTTTGCATACCGTATAAGCTTCTTTCTGCGCCTACTTTACTAAGATATTTCGGTCGATCATATAAATCCTTTTTCATTAACCCTCGAGATTGGTAGAATATAATATCTCCATTATCATCATAGAAAGGTAAGATTAGTCTATTTTTATGTACAGGGTCTTTTAAAGATATATAAAATGTTTTAGGTTTATTAACTCCTTTATCTAGTTTACGAACTTTAATTAAATTCAAAGCTGCTATTACTGCTGCATTATCTTTATAGTACTCTACTTGACTGGGGTCAGATAAGTTAATACAATCTTCCGGTAAACTCTTATCTATTAGCTTCTTCTCTTCTTTAACCTCTTCGCGAGGCATTTGTATATCTACATCAAATTCCTTTATCTCATTAATAATAAAATGTAAAGGTTTGTGTGTAACGTCTAAAAGAAAACTTAAAGTCTTCTTGCTGTAACCGCAATTATGGCAGTATGCCAGATCCTTTTTAGGTATATAGTAGAATCGCTTCTTCTTACCCCAGGAGTCACCTTCTTTGCATATAGGGCAGCAACCATTATACGAATGGCTATACTTATTATACGATATCTTATAGATATTCTCGTATAATACTTGTATGGTATACTGTTCTGGGACGACTATCACATACTAATTATAGTATATTAATAGCGGTAATCAATTACTATTAACCTCTACTTTGTGTTGTAACGCTCTTACCTACTACACCATTATAATCAGCAATTACTTCACCTGTTTCCGTATCTTTAATTGATACTAAACCTTTTTTGATAATATGACCAGTTACAGGGTCAGAGAAAACTGCTTGCTCGTAAGTTTTACCTTCCTTATCATAAGAGTTAAAAGTAGGACGTGATGTCTCACCGGTATACGGTGATCTAATTTGAGTTGGGTTAACAAAGTCGTTAGGGTTCATATAATTATTTAAGATAGTAGTTCTAATAATCTATTAGTCTGGAAAAAAGTCGCATACCATGTAGATTCACTTTTAATAATATTATTAAATTTAAGTTCTTCAACTTTCTGCATAAAAAATGTCCAGTCAGTCTTGAAAGAGCAGTTATCAAGCTGAGATTTTACATATTCAAATTCCTCTCCGCTATCTATAAGAGTTACGAGCTGTAAATTAGTCTCAAATAACTTACGTTCATCATCATTAAAATCTACATCACCGTTAAAGTACTTTTCAATCTTCTTCTTACCGAATCCTTTAATACCTGGTATATTATCACTCTTATCACCGGTTATTGCCTTTACTTTAACAAACTGCTTCTTACTATATTTCAGCTTTTCTTCAAAATTATGTAAATTGAGTTCGAGCTTACGAATTGCATCGTATACAACTGTCTTTTCATCAATTAATTGGCATAAATCCCTATCTACCGTTATTATTGTATGCCGATCATGGTCAATTTCCTTATTAATAATAGCAATAACGTCATCTGCTTCATATTCTCTCGGGAAAATAGAAGGTATACCCATCGACTGCAGTAATTCCTTAATTAAATTATTTTTAGTATGAACTTCTCTACCTTTTTCTTTATCTCTAGTACCTTTATATTCTGGTAAAATTTCTAATCGTTTATTAGGTTTATAATCAAGCTTCTCATCCCAAACACAGTATACCTTATCAGGTCTATACATCTCAATATAGCTCTTTACACTATTTAAAAACATATAAACATGTAAATATTCTGTCCTATATGGTAGGTTTTTAGCTACATAGTAAACTCTATGTACGAGATTATTTCCATCAATCGTTAGTATGTTCATTTTTCTTATATTGAGCTAATATGACTTTTATGACATGTTTAGGTACTTTCTCAACAAACTTTACAAGATCTGTCTTAATACCAGCATCAAAATCTTCCTGTTTAATTTTTAATGTCTTCATGTCTGGTAGTGCAAGAAAATTATATCGTTGTTCCTTTTTATCTCGCATAATATATACGATCATCTGACCAGCATAATCACCATGATGGATAGCATATACATCTCCTTGTTTAAGCTTCATATACATATTCTTTAACTAGTTGTTCTAATTGACTGTCAAAATCAGTATATAAGGGTTCAAAAAACAGTTCTTCTTGGATTTTACTGCAGTCAATGCTATATCTAAAATCATGGCCAAGTCTATCTTCAACAAATACCGCACTTTTATCCAAATCCTTATTCATTATCTTGCAGATTTTATCAACTAATTCGATATTTGTAAATTCTAATCCAGACCCGATGTTATATACTTCATTCTTACCTTTTGTCGCGACTGCCCAGACAGCTAAATTATGATCATACACATGTATCCACTCGCGGATATTTAAACCTTCACCGTAAATTGGTACTTTCTTATCTTTACTAAGTGATTTTATAATGGTCGGTATGAATTTTTCACTATGCTGATTAGGGCCATAATTATTACAGCATCGAGTAATACTAATATTACAATCGAAGGTATTAATATAAGCCATACACAAGAGATCGCTTGATGCCTTACTCGCAGCGTAGGGTGAACGAGGGTTAATTGGGGTTGACTCTACAAATGAAGGGTCATTAAATCCTAAATGGCCGTAGACCTCATCGGTACTAATATGTATAAGTTTACCGTATTTAGCCTTACGGAAATATTCAAGTAAATTTTGCGTACCTAATACATTAGATCTTACAAAAACTGATGGATCTTTAATACTATTATCTACATGGCTCTCTGCTGCAAAGTTAAAGATATAATCAAACTTACTCTCTTTTTTTGATAATATTTCGAATGTATTACTCTCGCTTAAATCGAGCTTATACTCAGCATCACATAGACCCTTAACAAAATTTTCGTTAGACGCGTATCCGTTTTTATCCAAACACACTATACGATGCTGCGGGAAATTATCTCTAATGAATCGGATAAAATTACCTCCTATAAATCCGTAACCGCCGGTTACTAAAATATTTCTTCCATCATTACTTTGCTTCATAACCAATTTTATTATTTGTTCTCGTTTGTATAGCTTTTACAAAATTACCAGCATCTAATAAATCGTCAATTGTACCGCAATCAAACCACGCAGCTCCTTTATCTAATTTATAAAAGCTAATATTTTTCTCTGCTATATACTGCTTAATTACATCGACGATTTCGTATTCACCGCGATTGCTTTTCTCGCAACTCTTTGCTTTTTTAACGACTGTATCATCGAAGAAATATAACCCCGGTATAGCGTACTTACTTGGTGGTACAGCCGGTTTTTCAACAACATCGATTAACACATCGTTATCATCAAATGCAGCAACTCCATATGCATTCGGATTATTAACTTCATACCCAAATATAATATTTTCATCTGGTAAGATATTTGCAAGATCCTCATTTAATGTGTCGCTATAGAAAATATTATCACCTAAAGCTAATACAACTGAATGACCTTCAATATATTCTTCCGCTAAAATAAATGCTTGCGCTAACCCATTAGGATCTCCCTGCATTACAATATTATACTTTACCGGTAATTGTAACTTGTTAATTAAATGCTTAAAATTATAATACTGATCAGGTTTGATAATAAAGATAATTTCATCTACACCAGCGTCCAAAACTGTTTGTACCGGGTATAGTAGTAGCGGTTTATCATAAACCGGTAAAACTTGTTTTGAGATACTATATGTTAATGGGTACAATCTCGTTCCATTACCGCCAGCTAAAATTATACCTTTTCTTGCCATGATTCTGATTTTTGTAAAATAGCGCAATTAAGTCTAATATAATATTCTTCATCTCCAAAATCAAAATCAAAGTCTCTCTTAGCTTTACTATTATCTAATACACAATTACTTCTGTTTGCTTGAATATCTAAATCTTCATATGGTATAAACTTCCAATTATCATTCTGTATCCCGTACTCTACCATAATCTCCGTAACCTCTCTCGTTGTAAGAGTCTTATTATGTACTGCGTTGTAAATACCTGGCTTAAAATTCTCTACTACTACTTCAATAAACTGACATAATTTAACCACATCAGTTTTACTATTCTTAAAGTCAATAATATTATCGTATTTGTTTAATTTAGAAAGAAGATTCTTATGGTCCATCTTACTTGTAACTGGCATTCTAATACGAATAATATTAGTAAAGTCTTTATCTAAAAACATCTCGCTTAAATGCTTTGTCTTACTATAAAAACTAGAATCGGGATTATATATACCAAAATTAGGTTCGTCATCTTCTACATAATCTTTATCGTAACCGGTATATATACAACCAGAACTCACGTTAATAAATTTAGCATTTGCAGCTTTACACTCTTCTTCAATTACTAGCGGTACTGTAATGTTATATAATGTACATGAAGCTTTATTATCTTCGCATGCATCTACGTTAGGGTAACCTGTATATCCACATGTATTAACTACAACATCAATTCTATGCGTTTTAATAAATTCTCTAAGACGATGTGATACGTGATACTGATCATCCGTCTGGTTAAGAAGGTATGTAAGATGGTTATCTGAAAGGTAACTATTAAGATATTTACCAATAAACCCTGATCCGAGTACAGCTATATTCATATAACTATTATATAATATATATGCAGAAAATCAACCACCATGTTTCATAGAAGAGACAAAATATTGCTGCATATAGTGAGATAACGCGTCCGCTTCAAGATCTGTTTTAGCATAGAATATAGGGGCAATTGCATTATCGTCAAAATCATAGCCCATTATAATAAAGCTTTTCATAAATTCAGCGCATGTTGCTATCATTGCATCAATATCTGTATCCGCACTTTCTTTACTAAGTTGCTCCTTGACGATTAGGCGTATTGCATCTTGAATTACTTTATCTACCTTTACATCTACTGGTAGTGTAGAGAGAGGCGGGACAGTGCTTGAATTTTCATCATTACACTCGTTCGATTCTAAGGATTCGTCATCCATGTGATTATTTAAGTTTACTAAATGGATTTTTTGATGGGTCGTTATTAACTCCTTTAGATATAAGCTCATTAACGATAACTTCGATACTATCTGTCTTAACAAAGAAGCCTCGGTTAAAATTGTTACCACCATCATCTAACTCAAATAATACCTCATTTAGATTATCTTTATTATGATGGCATGTCATATAAACAGATGCATCACCGGGATTAATCATGATCGTCCATCGACGTGGATCAACAGTACTATAGGCGTTGAACATCTTAAATACAACAAAGCCATTATCCTTTAATCTCTTAATAGTATAACCAGCTGTTTTAAGCTTATTACTGATTCTCTTCTCTTTGAGTCTACCGTCTTTGTTTAACATATTAATTAATTAATGCAGATACAACGTAAATCAATGATGTACTGCCTTTTTTCAGTGCGCATGTAATGATTCCCATATCTTGGTTAACTCTAAAATTAACTTCACGACTGCCACCAAAACTTAATAATCTAAATGATTCAAAGTTAACTGCGAGAGGTTTTGATAAAGTATTACCTTCATAGGTTTCACTTAACACGCATACGAAGTTATCTGTATTATGACGATTCTTATCACCTAACTCTCCGGAGATACCTTCACCTTCCTGGAAGATGTAAAGCTTAGATGTTTCAGTAGTAAATGAACTACCCTTATATAGCATTCCTAGATCTTTTTCGGTAACTTTAAAGTTAGTATGAAACTCCAGGTTATTAATCTTATTAACATTAATATTAGGTAGTTTAATAATACCATCGTCGAGAACATGATATCTAAACTTATACCCACTCTTACTATAGGAAATATTATTATCGTTTATTGTTATAGATATCTCATTTTCTGGTACAATATCTAATACTCTAATTAGCTTTTTAATATCAGGTATATTTAGAGTAACAGATTCTACTGACCCAATATCAACTTCGCATTCTAAATCAGCTCTACATACAACAGTCGAATCGGCTGCTGCAATTGTACAGGAGATGTTGTTGTTAGTAACTTTAAGAACGCACATATCATTTAGATTTGATATAGGTCCGAGAAAGTTAGTAATGAAGTCTTTCTTATTTTTTAGTTTTAAATATGCCATATATTGCCTCAATTATACTATGTTTCCTCTTTTGGTTCAACTGATTTTTTTTTTGTTCGCTTCTTGATCGGTAAAGAAGTGACTTTGCTATTTTTACCACTTTCTACAAGATCATCCACTTTACGATGCAATTTATCTAACCTAGTTAATACCTTTTCGATTAATGTAAATAATTCTTCTTTCTCGTTTACATCAAAACTGAAGGTTAGTTGATTATCATCTTGCTGGGAATGTACTTCATTTACCGTCGATGAACCGGGCTGCACCAGTGGAGGAGGTACAACCGGTACAGCTTCGACTGGCTGCTGTACCGGTTGAGCTTGAACAGGTAGCGTATTTACCGGGGTATTAGCTGCGTTAGACTTTACAACATGTTCTAGATGCTGTTTGATACCGTCGCTGCGATTACCGAGCGACGTTGAATTACCGACGACGTTACTATCTAACTTCTTAACTTCACCGTAGGTATTACCCATGAAGTTAATAAGCACCGCTTTTTCTTCTTCTGGGGTAAGCTGTCTCTCGAAGCTACTTGGCGGGACCTGTTCTTGATCTTCCATATGTATTAGATATCTAGACCGTCAAGTAGATCTTGAATGTCACTATCATCGGTTGAAGCTGTGGTTGTTGCAGCAGCTACTGGAACTGGTGCGGCAGTAGCTGGTGCAGATGTAGGTACTGCAACAGGAGCAGGAGCTGCCTCGCTACGTTGCGAGTCGGCATCTTCGCAGAGAATATGCTCATTAACCATCTCTTTAAGTTCATCATAACTCTTAATAGGGAAGATTGAGTTGAGCTCCACACCGCTTTTATAGATTTTTTCGTGATCACTTTCTGCGAGACCTTTAATCTCAGTAGGAAAGGTAAACTTTGACGAAACATACGTCGGAAAATCACCTTGCTTCTCAACAATAATTTTAAAGTTAACACCATCAGGTCCGAGATCGAAGATACGAGGACCAAGATCACCGGCATCCTCACCGTCAATAGCGCTAGCGATAACTTTATGTAATTGTTTACCGTAACGTAGAACCATAGTTTTACCGTTATTATCCGGGTTAACAGGATCATTTACAACATAAACATTAGCAAGCCATTTTTCGGAACGCATAATCTTACTTGCGATCGCCTTTTCTTCATCATTACCCCTGTAAAATTTATAGCGGGTTTCTGCAATTGGGTCACGGTCACCGAACGTCTGAGGCGAGATCGCTGCTACATACTGACCTGTAGAAAAGCTATTCCAACCATGTTGAAAATAATGAAAGAACGTCTTCGACGGATCTGCAGCGAACGGTAGAAGTCGTACCGTGTAAGTATTGCCCGGTTCAGTGCGCAGGATATTGGCATTATTTGATGATTTACCTTCGTCAGCTGCTAATGCACCGCGAATGGATTCGAACATTGATTTTGTTATATTACTCATGATTTAATTATATTTTATTTTTTTTGTTTTTCAAGATACGTTTTAAACATATCGATATTTTTTTTTGTTTGGTTAGCCGTGTATAGTTTTGTTCTCAAATATTTTATTCGAGCTAATGACGGTGAGAATGTTTGTTTGATATTATAATCTAACAACGTTATTATACTATCAAATTGTGAATAGGCAAATAAAATATACACATTTATTTGCCTGTTTTTTAAATGATTTAAAAATGCATTATATAGTGCACCGGGCTCCTTATGAGCTATATAATAATTAATGTTTATATCTTGCTGTTTACAGTAATTACTAATAAAAATAATACTATCTTTTATCTTTTGTAAACAAACTTTACTTCCAGGATTATCGACTAAGAAGTTGTCGTTGTATTTTGTATATACACTAATTGCTTTATAAGAGCAGAAAAAACTTAAATCGAAATGATCATCTCCATATACAAAAAAAGGAGCTTCGAAGAAGCTTTTAATATTGACCTGTTTATGTTTCTTAAAAAATTTACTCAGCTTTACTACAGCTGCATATTCGGGCTTCTGCTCAAAATCTTTAAAGTTTCGACGTATGCGGAAGGGCTTACTAACAACAGACCTCGATACCGCTAAATACGTATTGTAAATATTTTTCTCAAATTCATCCACACATCTATAATAGAGGCGTTTTTAACTTATTCAAGTACTTTGTTATATATTTACTTTTTGTAATCGATGGCTCCATATCGATAAATTTTCGAATTGCTGCAAATTCACTATCTTCATGGATATGCTCCATATAAAGTTCGCGAATTTTTTTATTTTCCAATATCTTCAAAAACACTGTTGGATAATTCATCTTCTTACCGTTTAATAGAGATACTAGAGTACAGAATGAAAGAAAAGCATGAGCAAATTCTGCTTCCTCGATTTGTTGTGTAGGTGTTTCGACTAACATGGCTGTAAAAGTTTAGTTATATTAATAATCGTATCGTTTAATATACACCCCGCTACATCAGACGTACCACCACCGGAAGAGAGCTGCTTGGCTAGCTTACCTAGATCGATACCACAGTTTTTATTCTTTCTCATAAGAACTACGTTTTTTTCAATATTAATTAAAAATATAATATCACCTCCATGGTCCTCTAGTGCTTTATTAGCAATAGAATGCGGGTTTACTGAAAAAAAGGCTCCTAAGATATTATAACTCGTACCGCCAAGTACAACGCTACCTTTATATAAATCTGACTCTTTAAAGTAAGCTAGCGTTGATGTATAATCGGTTATAAACTTCTTAATAATTTGTACTGTGTCGTGCTTGGACATTACAAATTATTTAGTTCCTTTTTTTAATTACTCAACATATCGAGTGCATTAGCTGCTCCCCCTAAATCACCGTCATCATCATTTAACGTTTCATCCTCGCTAATAGTAAGAGTATTAAAATCAATTCGCATTTGATTACTACCAAAATTCGGTCCAAAACGATTTTTCATCATATGTAAATTGATTATACTGAGCTCCTTATCTTCATCACTCTGTGTAATGCCCACGATTACATCAGATGTCGCAGCTAGACCAATACTTTCCCCAATACTATCTAGTTTCGGCGCTTCTACATCGTACCCTGTACGGTTAAGCTGGGTAGCGCTAATGATAGGGCATTCAAACTTATATGTTAGAGCTCTGATTTCTTCAGCGGCAGTCTTAATACGCTCATAAAGATTTGAATTCATCGAACCTCGGATGAGATTAATATAGTCTAGAACAATAGCGTCGATATGTATACCTTGCATTTGAACTGTTTTAATATAACTCGCAACTTGTTGTGCGCTAATAGTATTCGGTGGAAACTCTTTAATTAAGATTTTACCGTTTGATGGCGTTTCACCAATCTCATTAATAGTATGCTTAAGAGTAACAGCTTCGTCTTTTAAGTTCGCTATTGGTATTCTAGTTATATCAGACGCAACGCGGCACCCGTACATTATCTCACTCATTTCTAGAGAGATAATAACGACATTTTTACCTTGCCGGCACATATTAGCAGCAATATTACCTAGGAAGATACTTTTACCGACGTTTGTCTGACCAGCAAAAACATAAAACGCTCTGCCATTTGCTCGAAATCCCCCGTCAAGCTTTTCATCTAGCCATGGCCAGAGAGATGGTATTACTGGTTGATCAGTCGTGATTTCATCTACGAGGTTATCAATATCTTTAAATAGATCTAACCCGATATCATCTTTAAGATTAATACGGCAGCTCTTTTCGAACCTCTCTAAAATATAACTCGTATCAACTTTTCCGGATGTGATATCTTCGGCTACATCCATCATAGTATGGTAGATTGCGCGTTCTTTAAGATATCTCTCGGTATTTTCGAGGAGTTCTTCCTTATTAAGTTTTTTGTCAATCTCATTAAAGGTACCAGCAACAACTCTAAAAGCATCTTTCACTTCATCATTGACGAGGTATGTTTTAAGTTCAGTTACTGTAGGCGGGGTACCGCGCTTATTATAAAAGTCCTTAATGATAGTGAAAATAGTCTTAATGCTTTTATTAGCTATAAGAGCAGGGTCAATATGACCTATAATATCTGCCAGGTATTTTTCATCTGTCAAGCTTTTATATACAATAACTTTCTCGAAATAATCTAAATCTATTTTTTCCATTTATTAATAAAGTAATGTTGACCGTCATAAAACTCTTTATCAGGATTCGTTAACCCGGGACTTGAGTGTATGACGGGTATATCAACCACGCCTATTTTAACATTGTTCCTATTACATTCAAGTGAGAAATCTAAATCGTAATAGTGCCATTTACATGGGTATGTCTCATCGAATTTTACTTCTTCAGGTAACTGCTTTATATTAATACCAATGAATACCCCGTCAATAATTAAACATCTGCTAGGGATAGGCCCGAAGGAAGTATACATATACGACTCTTCATTCCCGTGAGCTACACAACCTCTCTGATCCTTTCTCTCTGACATAAGATGCCATAAAGCAGGGTTACCAATTTTACAGGAAGTAGCTCCAGCTAGCCCAAATACTGTATATCGGTTCGCGCTATCCTGCAGACGAGATCGCAAGTCTCTTGTATTAATAAAAACATCATCATGTATAAAAACAGCAATATCAATATCATTCTGCTTAGCATCTTCTAAGAAAGTATTATAGCAAATTTGCAAGCTCCTAGTATTATTCTCTTCGTAATGTACATCAAACGGCATTATTGGACCATAATCTACTAAAACGCGATTTAAAGATTTATAGAGAGGTGTAGTTTCTTTCTTACCTTTTACAGCTGTATAAATCTTTATGTTATTCATAATCCTTGCGATCGTCTAATTCAGGTTTGTTTTCTCTATTCCAGATCATACCCATGATATTCCATAATGCAGCTCCGAGATGATCTTCACTTTCATCCCCAGTGAAATCTCCCATTAAATGTCTCATAGTACTGTCATATAATACAGAGTGGTTCATACCTTTCTTCCAATTATTTTCCCCATATGTCTCGGCTCCTTGAAGATATCTCATCATAACAGACTGCAGTGGCTTTATTGGTACTAAACTCATCCTCAACTTACCTTCACCGCAATCACGTTGTGCACCAGTTTCAAACTGTCGTGGTTTTCCTGTTGTCTTTAACTCTCCCATACGTTATTATCGTATCTATTATCGAAAAAATCAACCCATAAAGAAAGAGATAAACTCTTTAACATCTCAAACATTTGATCTATGTTATTGCAATTATTATATTCATGCGTCGACATTAAGACTTCTCCTTCATCAACACCCGGTGTAACTCGATGAATAACTGATCCTACAATAGGGTAATTACCGTCAAAGGCACGTACCTGCGGATCTTTACCTTTAAGCTCTGGGTATACTGTGATTAACCCAGGATGACCATTATAAATTTCATACTCCTTACATATCTCCTTCGGGATGATATTAAGCCATCCATGCAACGTAATAAAACATGTTGACGGGTCACCAAAACAATCTCTCAAATACTGTACGTTCTTAACATTCTTCTTTACAATTTGATGGCCTATCTCATCAGTATTAAGTCTACTATCAATTTTAGTATCATCTTTTTGATCAAATAATATTGTAGTCGGGGTAAATCCTTGATCAATAAGATTTGCTACCTCGGAACCGGTTTGTGAAAATAATGCTATATGTCTCATAATGTTAAAAATGGTGAATCGTACTTAAAATTATCTTGCTCTACTAGTCCCTCGGACGTATAACTGTAAAGTATGCCCTCCTCTACTTCTTTATATCCATCTCCCTTTACAGACGATACATTAGAATCATTATAGAAAAGCGTACTACCCTGTCTAGCTATATAAACATTCATCGTTCTAATATTAACAATCCAAAGAGCAAAAGTACCTTTAAGTTTTTCAATTGTATATAAAATATTCTGTATCTCTGTATCTGCATCCTCGCATGGACCATGATTATATTCAAATTCATCTAATAATGCAGGTATAATACTACTATCGACGGGGCTATCATGCATTGGTAGATATTCATCAATAAGCTCTTCATAATTTGTTAAAACCCCGTTATGAGCTACAACCCAATCACCGTACCAGAATGGGTGAGAGGTCTCTTCTTTCCATTCCCGTGCACTGCTTGTAGGAGCTTGATTATGTCCTAGGTATATAAAGTTGCTAGAATTATCGCTAGGTAGCTTTACTTCATCCCAGTCAATACCACCCTGCTTCTTTACAACCGATGTAAAGAAGCGCTTCTTTACAACCTTATATGATGATGCTCTATAAGCATGAAAGACCCCAGTAGAAAAATTTCCTCTCTTTCTATTGGCTTGCTCTAATACTTCGAACATCGATAAATTATTTGACATGTATATACCGCACATTATATTACATATTATAGTAGAAATTTATTAAAAATCAATAAATATTAATATGAACTTTATCTCATGGGCAACAAAACCGACTATTATTAATGAAAATACGCAGAGCTACGTTTCTGGCGACTTGGTTGAAGAGAGTATCGCAAAGACTCTTAAACCTGTAATGAATAAAATGAAGAAGTTAAATATCGGGTTACCTTATAGAGATGCTCGTCTATTTTTCTTTAAGTTCTTGCAAGATAATTACCCTGAAGTGGTACCAGCTGGTTTTGAGACAAGAAAACCAAGTGCAAAAGACGTAAATGCGATTGTCGGTCAGATCGCAACTGAAAAGCCTGAGCTACTTGATACAATTGGAGCAGGTTTTGAACAATATTCAGCTGAAAAGACAGATACCGGCTTAGATAGAGTTTCACAATTTCTAAATACAGCTGCTACTTTAAGACAAGGTAAAGGCGTGCGGCCTAAGAGAGCAGAAGGGTATGTTAGAAAAGATTATAGCAAATTAACAGCTCAAGAAATTGCAGATGCTACTACAGATGCAATCGCTAAAAAGCAAGATGAGTTTGATGCTGGTGATGATGTATCAGATGAAAAACTACTTCTTAGAACTGCTGTTGGTAGTGTTATTTCACAACTTGAAAAAGAAGATGTATCGCAAGAAGCTCTTGATAATGTTGCTGATGCGGTTGCAAAAATTGATAATTTATCTCAGTTTGAAAAATTCTTAGATTATATTGCTGACTTCGAAGAATATAATGTTATTCGTCAATATCTTGTTGATACAATGGATGTCATTGAAACAAATCTAGAAGATATGCAAGCTCAGAAGGAAGATGAAGAGTATGAAAAGGGTAATGTACATGATGAAGTAAGACAGGACCCAAGAGAAGTTGGTAATTATCCAGAGTATGAGCAAGAAGATGCTGAAAACTGCCCTTATAGTGATGAAGAGATTGACGCTGAAAAAGCTGATTTAGACGATGATGGTGAAATCTCTGAATATGAAAAGAGTAGAGGGGAAGCTATTGCTAAAGCGATGAAGAAAGAGCAAGAAAGAGCTGGTCAATCTCATGCAAGAGCAGTTGCTGATCATTATGAAGATGAAGAGGCAAATCTCGACAACACACCGCTTGAGGAATTATCTATTCTATCACCTGAAGAATTTGAAATGGTACAAAATTTCGAAAACTTTAATCCTGATGAATGGGGATACAATACACTTCAAAAATTCTACTTCAGAAAAAGAGAAGGAGGAGAAGATGAAGAGTTTTCAACCAGCCAGTATATGTCAACAGCTCCTGCAGAAGCGAGAGAAGAAGCTGAAGAGGTTAAGATGTCTCAATTAGAGATTAATCAACATCTTGCTGTTCAAGAGAGACAACGAGTTCAAAACTTATATGCACAGCAAAGGCGCCATACACACGGCTACTAAAGTATTTTAAATACAAATAAAAAAAGGTATGAAATATTTCATACCTTTTTTTTTACTTATTTTACAATTGTCTTACAATCATTCTTTTCATATACAGCGTCTAGCTTATCTTGCTGTTTATATAAAAGAGGATCTTTTAGCTTAGCATCTATAAAGCCTTTTAACCGTAAGCTGCTACTAGCAGACTCAGCATCACAAGGGTATTCACCAGAGTAACAAGTATATGTATCTTTAAAGTTAACACCTAAAGAAACACCATCTAATATAATATCCTTCTTAGACATTTTAATAAGAGGAGCAACGAGCGTTACTTTATATTCTCTATTAAGTGATGTTAATTTATTCATCTCATCAACAAACTCTGCAGAGCCATCCCAGTAACCAGCTAAGCTATCTGCCTCAGCAGCACCATACCAAATTTCTGACGCTTTTATTGCTTCAGCATAAGATGCTAATATACTTATGAACATTAAATTACGGAATGGAACGTAACTCTTCGGCTGCGCTTCACCCATAATATCTTTTACATTAGGTGTTTCTATATCATTATTTGTAAGAGATGAAGTAGGTGCAATATCTTTAATGTATTTTACATCTAGTAACTTGTTAGTAAAAGTTACATTCGGGTAATCTACACTTGCATTTAATAATTGCTTCTCAGAAGCTCCTACCTCTCTACTCTCATGTCGCTGACCATAATCAAATGTAACAGTATGTACTTCATCATATTGCTCAGCAGCTTTATAAAGCAATACTGCTGAATCAGCGCCTCCAGATAACGTAACTATAACTTTTTTATTTTGCATTATTAAACTTCTTCCCCCTCTACTTCATCTGGAACTTCATCGATTACTTCATCAGGAATAATTTCCTCTTCCTCAGATTTATTACTATACGCCCACTCCTGTTTAATCTTTTCTTCAATGACAGGTATAATAGTATTATCCCAGAGTTCCGTATCATCCTTCCACTTTGAGTAATAACCGAGTTTTTTACCATCTGGTAATTGATACGTTGCACCTGTTTGAGTAACTGCTCCTAGACCTACTGCTAAGTCTAATAGACCGTAATATTTGTTTAGACCCTTATCAAAAGATAGATACATTTCGCCCTGTAAATATTGTTTAATAAAGCGGTTCTTAACGGTCAGCGCTCGTAGAATAACACCTGAATAGCTCTTTTGACCGACGGCTAATTTACCGTCAGTATTTTTATCTTCCTTAACCGGCTTACGAGCTAATTGAATAGTTACTGATGGTAAGTATACAGCAGCTGTACCGCCTGGCATTGCTTTTACTAGAGTAGGAAACATCGCTGCAGGGTCTTCATAGATATGATTAGTAGCTAGAATAGTTGTCTTTGTTAATCCAGATAGTTGAGTACAAGTTCTAAGAAGAGTTTTCATTGCTTTAGCTCTACTACCCATATCAGCACTTACATTATTTTTAGTCATTCGACCAATCTGTAGCTGACTTTCCATATTGCCGAGAGAGTCAATTGCGATAATGAACTTACCTTCTTGCCCCTTTTCTTTAACTTTCATTAAGAAGTCATAAATTGTATTACGGCATTCTTCAATACTAAAAACCGGTACATATTTAACTTTACTAACATCTAGTCCAAGAGCTTCTGCACCATCTTTATCAATAGCGTTTTCACTATCAAAAATAACTGGAATTAGACCTTCCTTTTGAGCGTTAGCTAAAATCTTCTGAAGGATAAATGACTTACCAGTCATGCTCGGTCCAGCTAAAAGAGTCATTCTATTTTTTGGGATGCCACCAAATAGTGAACCTGAAACAATACCGTTAAGTACCATCGAACCAGTATCTAACCAACCATCCACATTGCTAATTGCACTGTCATTTAAGAATGATGCGTACGGGTTTGTCTTATCAATTACAGATAAAATATCGTCAATTTCTTTACTCATATATACGATTATAGTATATAATTAGCGTATATCAATAAAAAACTTCCATTTGAAAAATTTATTTAATAAATTCTTACAGTAGATAATTCATAACCTTCGCTGTTACCTAATTCAATTAACCCTGAAGATAATACAGCTTGTATTGCAGATAAACCATATCCTGGACCAATGGTTAAATCACTACTCGTAGCATATAATGTTGATGATAATAAAATATCATTATCATAAATTATAAACGTCGGGCTGCTACTATCACCTACGTTAAAGCTACTTAACCCGAAGAACGAATTACTGAAAACAGAAGATACAGAAGCTAGCGATGTTCTTGCATTTTTTGTTTCAAAATAATTACCAGCTGCAATACCACCATAACTTTGATTTAATTTACCACTACAACCAAGACCAGCAAAACAATCCGTTTCACCGGTACCGAACGGTCCATTACCGCCTTGCGTTAGTGTTGCTAATTTATTGTCTAATACTGCACTATAATTACTGCCTATACCGTCAAATCTAGGTAATTTATAAACCTTAATATTACCTTGTTGAGTTAAATCTCTATCAAACTTTACCATAGTTATATCGCTTCTTCCAGTTGCTGATACCGATATAACTTCTGCTGAAACTGAATCTCCTGTAGTATGGTCATAAAAGAAAGCTGAATCTCCTACATTAGGATCTTCACTACTACCCCAGTGTGAGTTACATATACCATGTTTCGGTGTTATAAGTGTAATATTATTTTCATCTTTATTACCACTAGTACCTCTCATACTATAACTAGTACCGGAGAAATTATAAATATCTCTCGCACTATACCCCCACCATTCAGTATTCCATGCACCTGATAATAATTTATTACTATCAAAAGTCAGAAATCTATATTTATCTTCAATATTATTTGGATTATCTACACCAGAAATAGTATTCCAAGTAGTTGATATATTATTCCTTGTAATTGCATTAAAACTGAATGTAAACGCTATTAATACATTTACGTTTAAAGTAGTGGTAATTAAATCACTCGCAAAACCATCATTTCTAATAGTAGATAATGTCAATGTATTTGTTCCAGTAAAAGATTCCGTATACGTATAATTAACAGTTTCTATATTCAATAAATTTGAAAAAATAGAACTTTCATTTCTATCTCCATTAGCTCCGAAGTCTACTTTAAAATTAGTTTTACCATCTACTATATTACCGGATTGTTTACTGTTAGTAATCTTTATTTGTATATTTTCATCAGTGCCACCTATGACAGATAGCGTGTTAGTTGATAAAACTACATTTAAATTATTAAAATCAAATACTGAAATAGCATATGTGCTTGTTGTTTCGACTCCGCTTGTATTATAAAAATCTCTTCTTAAGCTATAATTTTTAGCTCCATCTAACAAAAAGTCAAAATTTATACTTTTAGATTTGAATGAATTATCAACAAAATATAAGCTTTTTTGAGAATATCTCGTTGTTGCAGATAATGTCGCACCTGAATAAAAAGGATTACCATTTAACGATAATACCGGTTCGCCTAATATAGAATTTCCATATAATCTCCCATCCTCTGTTACAAGACCATTACCTGAACCGGTAAAATCAATTTGTGTTTCAAAAAATACAATTTCATTATTAAATGGATCTAATGAAGGTATTGTTATAACTGATGAATCCGGCGATGAACCTAGACCAGGTATCTTGTATCTATATTTAGTTACATTCTTCGACCTGTTTAAATCGTTTTTAAACAGCTTAATTGGTGGAGGTGGAAAGGCCATTTTATTATATTTATAAACTTATCTTTAAATCTGTACCGTCTCTCCAGACAACCCCAGATACACCAGGATCGGTCGTTGGTAAAGCTGCAGCACTTAAATATAACGTATTTGCATGAAGCATATTACCAGAAACAGTTGTTATATCTGAACCGAGTATTTGCGAGTTACTATGTCCTGTTTTTAAATTATTAGAACACCCACCAGCAATAAAACCAAACGATGCAGATAAATTGTTATTGCAACCACCAGCTACATTCGAATAATTACCACTAGCTGTATTTTTTCTACCACCGCCTACGTTTGAAGCAATACCACTAGCTGTATTTTGTATACCTCCAGCTACAGTTGATCTACAGCCATTAGCTGTATTGTCTACACCTCCAGCTAAAGTTGAATAACAACCACTAGCTATATTATCACCTCCGCCACCTAAAGTTGCAGCAAAACCATCAGCTCTATTGTTTACACCTCCACCTATGCTCGAGCAATTACCAATAGCATAATTAACAAAGCCACCAGCTATGGTTGCACCAATACCAGTAGCATAATTAACCCCGCCGCCAGCTACGTTCGAACGATCACCACTAGCTGTATTTTGTATACCACCACCTATAGTTGAACAAGCACCGCTAGCATTATTAACCCCACCGCCGCCTATAGTTGCAACATCACCACTAGATGTATTAAGCGTACCGCCGCCTATATTCGAACAATTACCGGTAGCATTATTACAACAACCACCAACGATAGATGAATAATTTCCACCCGCGGTACCGTCTACATTACGTATAGTATTGTATACTCCACCTCCTACAAAACCACCTTTTACACCGGAGTATACTTTATTATTACTTCCGCCAACTATAGCAGTATAGTTACCGTTTATACCGTTATTTACACCGCCGCCTATAAAGCTATATTTTGATTCTAAATCTTCAGCTGATAGCGGGTTAGCTATTGTCCCGAATTTAGAAATTTTGTTCAAATAACCACCTACAACAGTATTATGACATAAAGCTTTTGTCATTCCCGGTAACCCCTTTAGAGGGTTACCTTTTGTGCCTATTGAATTTTGATTACCACCGACGATTGTGTTACCTTGATTATTGAAACTTGAATCTGCACTTGCACAAGCGTTGCCGGTTTCCATAAAATTACTTTTACCGCCGCCAATAAATGAAAGTTTAAATCCTGAATCAACTACATTACCGTTACCACCACCGATAGTATCAAGGCATGTATTAGGACATGTATCATTACCTGAGCCGCCGCCTATAAAGCCACCTATTGAATATGCAATATGACCAGTACCGCCACCTATAAACCCAAAATCAGCTGATAATACATTAGTAGAACCGCCACCTATAAAACTACAGTTACCATAAACATCGTTATATTTACCGCCTACAATGCTACTATAGTTACTACCGGTACTAATATCATTGCATCGACCGTTAATATTTTCCGTATCACCGGTACCACCAACAGCACTAACTGATACTTTATACGATGTACCATTTTGCACTACCGGTAATATTTCATTACCTGTTAAAGTTTGAGCAAAATTTAAATCAGATATTTTTACGTAAGCCATTTTTATTAATTAGTTAAAGATATGTTTAAACTGTTACATTCTGTCTTGAAGTAATTTTCAAAATTATTATCGTCTTTATTTAAAATAAATAAATTCTCTATATTATTATTAGCATTAAATCTTACCATAATTCTATACACTTTTCGTTTATATTTACTAACCTGCAAAGATTCGTGATATTTTAAAAGTATATCGGAAATTACATTCCTACCAATTTCTGATTGTATTAAAGCCCAGAGAACATCTTTAAAATCAGCTATAAGTAGATTAAATTCTACAGTTTCATTTAAACCTAAGAGCTGCTTAAATAAATTATCTTTACCGGTATCGCAAGGATTTAAACTTTTAATATATTTTTTATTTGACTTAATCATTTTTTTATTATATTTATAAACTTATCTTTAAATCTGTACCGTCTCTCCAGACAACCCCAGATACACCAGGATCGGTCGTCGGTAAAGCTGCAGCACTTAAATATAACGTATTTGCATGAAGCATATTACCAGAAACAGTTGTTATATCTGAACCTACAATATGCGAGTTATTATGATTATTATTATTACTACAACCTGTTATGATTGACGAGTAGTCACCGCAAATTGTATTTAAAAATCCAGAGCCAATAAAACTCTGACATCCGTAAATATCAACATCATACCCTGCAACAACAGCATTATTTAAACCACTTACGTTAGCAAAAAGACTATTACCTGCAAAATTCGTACCGGTTAAACTATTACCTTGTCCTGCACCTATAAAGCTGGTGGTGCTAGCACCGCAAGTTATAATTTGATTAAATTTACCACCAGCAATTACACTGTCCAACATTTTCTCGCCAGGTTCAGTTTCTGGTCCAATTTGATTGTTTGACCCGGCTAAAATAGCATTGTGTTGTGAGCTCTCATTACCATGGCCTATTATTGTATTCTGGCAGCCTCCACCTATAAGGTTTCTAGAGTTACTGTCGCGGTCGATGTTATTACCACTTAAAGTATTAAGAGTGCCTCCAATTATAACACTTTGGAAACCGTCTATATTCTGATTGCCATAACCACCTACTATGATATTACCGGTGGCGCATGCGGCATAGCCGGCGATTTTATTAGCATCACCGCCGCCTATAAAACTGGAAGTTGAATTTAATATTTTATTGCGTTGACCACCTACAATTATTGCCGGTACGGGTAGTAATTGACCCGTATTGAAGTCGGTGGCTAATCCACTTTTTACTGTATTGTTTAAACCACTCCCGATAAACCCACCAACACTGCTCAATGAATTGCCATAACCACCACCAATAGTACCGCACGCTGATGATACAGTATTTCCCCATCCACCGCCGATAAATCCAAAATCAGCTGACAGTTGATTTTGTTTACCACCAACAATAGATGAATAATCTCCACCCTCAGTACCATCTACATTACGTATAGTATTACTATAACCACCTCCAATAAATGCACCGGAGAGGTTTGCATGTATCCTGTTACAGCTACCTGCAGTAATACCAGAAAAGTGTCCATTTACACCGTTTGAATAACCACCGCCTATAAAATTATAATTTGATGTACAATTCTCATTAGGGAACAACTGTAATTCTATACCACCTATACCGTTGTATTTACCACCGGCAATGGTATTCGAATGTGCACATTTTGTAAAACAAAATCCCCCTATAGCATTTTGATTACCACCACCTATACTATTAAACCGTGACGCAGTAGATGCACAAAAGCGATCCGGGCTGACATTAGACATCGCATTACCGTACCCTCCACCAATGAATGAGTTTTTAAAACTAGGACGTATACTGTTACCGTTACCACCACCGATAGTATCGATATAACCATTTATATCAATTAGATTTTGCGAACCTCCACCGATTATACCTCCCGGGCTATACACTTTATGACTATTACCGCCACCTATAAACCCAAAATCAGCTGATAATGCATTAGTAGAACCGCCACCTATAAAACTACAGTTACCATAAACATCGTTATATTTACCGCCTACAATGCTACTATAGTTACTACCGGTACTAATATCATTGCAGCAACCATTAATATTCTCCGTATCACCACCTGCACCTCCAACAGCACTAACTGATACTTTATACGACGTACCATTCTGCACTACCGGTAATATTTCATTACCGGTTAAAGTTTGAGCAAAGCTAAGGTCAGATATTTTAACGTACGTCATAATATTATTTAATAATAATTAACGTTCATTCACTATAAAAATCTACGTTAATTCAAACACTATAACTACATACTGTTATCATCATTTAAGATTTGCTCCGTATCTTTAAGTAGCTTCTTTATTTTTACCGAAATATAATTACTCTTCCATTTATATTCCTCGAGAAATCCTTTCCATACGGCAACAACCTTGCGTACTTTTTCTTGCTCCTTATTATTAAATGCGATGCCATTATCACCTCTTTTTATAATTTTTAAAATATGAGATATAAATGTATCTACATCTGCATCAATTGCGGATGTTGGGGTTTCCGCTCTGAACTCTACCTCTTCTGGTATTGCAAAATGTCTTTTTTCTCTCTTTAGCGATTCAATCTCTTGCTGTTTTTGTTTAATTTTAACCTCTAAACCATCTATTACCTGTTTAAGGTCGTTAATCTCGCCATCTTTCCCTGTTACAATGCCATGTATAACATTATTAGCGTCAGTTCTTACTTGCTGCGTAATTTCATTACGCAATCTCTGCTCAGTTTCTGATGTTACTTTATCAAAATAAGAAGATGTATCACTCGGTGGTCTAAACGACGTTGCACCGACTTTGCTGTCCCAGTTACTCATATATATATATATTAATGTACATTACACGTGTTTGCAATAAAAAATATACAAAAAAATACAGTCTCCGATTACTCAGCGACTGTATTATTTGTTTTATTAACAGGTTCTAACTAGTCATCAAACAACTTGATAACTTCACCGTCATCAGCTGGAGCATCTGTCGGTACAAGAACTGGATTCACAATCTTTTCGTATTGAGCAGAAATACGCGGATCTACTTCAAAATCTTCACCAATCGCGATCGCAGCTTTATCGTAAGTAAAATAGTTATTACGCGATTCTCCATCACCTGCAGGTGTTACGAACTCTGCAAAGAAGAGCGGAAAAAGTTGAACAGAAAGTTGACCGTTCTCTTGTTGCTGCACTCCAATCATTACAGGGTTTTGCACCTTAATTGCGTTCTCGGTTGCTTCTGCGAGAGCTCCAAAAATCGAGCGCCCGGCGTTATCAATGAATGTAATATATGTTTGTTCTTCCATATCTATATATTATAGTATACCTACCTTATAATCAACTTAAAAGTTCTAATAAGTTTGTCTGAGTAAGTGACCCGGGCTTTTGTACTGCCCAGTTAACATTTTCATAGAACGGCTGGATAGCTGAAAAGATAATTTTATCAAACATCTTTTCATAGTCGACGTGAAAACATTTCTTAAATTCATCAGGGTAATAATACTTATATGCGATACTATCTACATTATAAGCATTTGGCTTCTGTACATAAAAATACCTTACCTTATCACCGCTACCAATTGACTCGTATTCATTTTCAATATTAAAGCGTCGTAAGAGCGTATTATGAAAATACGCTGATTTGACGTGATTAGGCATGCCTTTAGCAGTCTTAAATCCATCGCATTCAGATGCATACTTTTCATAATTTTTAATACCTGATACGCGCGCGATATCTTCTATCGGTAGATCTTTAAATATCTTATAAGCTTCATTTAGTACATTATTTGTTTTTGTAATATCACGCGTATTCAGCATGATCTCGATGATATTCTTAACGTACGGTTTAACTGCAGCTGGCATAGTACTACGAACGACATCCACTCCAGTATACTTGTATTTATCCATCTCTATCCCTTCATCATCCAGGATATGCATAACATATCGCTTCTTAGCTAAGAATACCCCTACATCGGCAATTATCTCACGCTTAAAAACAAACCTGCAATCCTCGGAGTTTAAACTCTTTGCTCCCCATGTTTTAATATGCTTATTAAGATAATCTTCAACGTTCTGAACTTCTGTATGTAACTCCGCAGTAAGCTTACCATCAGACCCTGTAAATTGAATATCTGTATTATCAATAATAGGCTTAATTGAGATATACGAACTATCTGTATCATTATAAACCACGCAATCATTTAATATCTTAGCATCTTCAATACCTACGCGTTCGGTAATATACTTCTTGAGTAGCTCGTTAGACGTTTTAATTACTGCTTGCCCAGTAAGAGTAATAGAGCTAGCAATATCATCATCACCAAAAGGTGCGTTTTTATTACCAAAATAACCATAAATTGAGTTAATAAAAATCTTAATACATAACTGCTTAGCGTCTAACTGATCTATCTTAACCTTCGTAGCTTTGTCTTTATTTTTACTATACGCTCGCTTAAGAGTAGTTAGCTCCTTTTTTACTTCAACTCGCTTGTTATAATATTCATCGAGAATTTCTGGCATAACACCTTTACGCTTTTGCGTAAATAGTACATTGGCTTTGCTTATCGCTATCTTCTCGTCATTAACGAACTTCGCGAAGTTTTTTATTGGTAGAGTAAATGTCTTACCATTTACATGTCGAATAGTTACATCTTTATCTGTTTTATCTTCGATCTTACCTACCTTAGTTTCCGGTGACATATTTAAGGATATCATCACATTCGGGTATAGTGAGTTAGCATCAAATGATATAATATCAGTCTGAAAGCCTTTAAGTGGAACCCCTACATATGCTCCCGGGTTTTTACCAGTATCTTCGTTACGTATAAAGGTATGTATAAGTTGACCGCGTCGTCTACCTCTAATAGCTGTTGCACCGTTAATTACAGATAGGGCACCCATAGCTGCTTCAAAAGTAGTTAAGCCGGTATACGCTAACATACGTAATAATTCAATAAACTTCAGTTTTACCTCGAGATGTTTAAGTAATCTAACGTCTTGAATATTATAATCAACAAACGTCTGCCAATCATCATCAGATAAAGTCGCAAGGTTCATATTACCGAACTCAACTTTTTTCTGACCTAACTCTAGCTCACCAATAGCGTCTAGCTTATAGCTCTCACGGAGACCTTGAGTAAACTTCTTATATACGTCAAGATAGTCGATCAGTGAAATACCCTCGATATACCATTTTACCTGCTCAGCACCGAACTGACCTCTGATTGTTCTACTATAGACATTACCGACAGGTGACATACGATTAACCCATTCATCACCCAGTATACGACGACAACGGTTTACAATATACGGGATATCGAAAAACTCTGAATTCCAACCAGATAAAATATCCGGATAATCTACTTCCAAAAATTGTATGAAAGCCATGAAAAGGTCTTTTTCATCTGCACAGTGAATATACGTAACATCATCTTGTGTATTATTATATGGCTTTATTCCCCATGCAGTAAATTTATCTTCAAGTGAATCATAAACAGTTATAACGGTTACGGGATGATTAGCTGTTTTAATAT
>Ga0222717_10000325_pt1 | contig 41514 bp, 45 predicted proteins | sample C33_18DmetaG_FD_165053 | JGI IMG/M metagenome (GOLD analysis project Ga0222717, IMG submission 165053) | Estuarine water microbial communities from San Francisco Bay, California, United States - C33_18D | ecosystem: Environmental > Aquatic > Marine > Unclassified | place: USA: California... | reverse complement strand
TCGTGTAAGTACTTCTGTAGTAACTTCTTCTATTACATCTTTTGTATTGGTTTGAAACCATATTCCATCACTCATCGTATAAATCTATTTGTTGTTGTTCAGTAAGTTGTTTTGGGTATTCAAACCAATCAATTTTAGGAGTAATCCTCTCATTGATATTAAGAAAATGCCCATTCCCATAAAATCCAGCTTTACCTCCACTGTATACTTCTGCTGCAGGATGCGGAGAATGTAAAACAGCTATAGGTATTATATCTTTATAGGATTGAGCATGTTTGCCCCAGAGTACAAATATAGTGTGTCTTTTATGCATACATATGCCTTTTATTACTTCTTCTGTCCACCATTTCCATATTTCAGAATGTGAACCAGGTTGTTTGGCATTTACTGTTAGCGCTGTATTTAACATTAAGACTCCTTGTTTACTCCAATGTTCTAAAGTATAGTCAAAATTCTCTGGTACATAATCAAATTGAGAGCACAGCTCTTTATATATGATTCTTAGACTAGGGGGAATTTTATCTCCTGTACGTATCCCAAAGCATAATCCTGTAGCTGATCCATTATGATATGGGTCTTGTCCTATAATCACTACTTTAAGTGATTCTAAAGGGCACAGCTCAAAAGCTCTAAATACATTTTTAGATTCTGGGTATACAACATTGTCTCTACTATACTGAATTATTGACTTTCTAGTCTCTGCAAACCTAGGATCAGAAATTAGGGGACTGAGAACTTTATCCCAATCCCCTATTCTATTTAGTAGTTCTTTACTCATCTTACTAATGCTTTAGATATTTTAAAGCTTTCTGGAAAATACGTTTCTTCTTCCTTACTTGGGGCACTATGTAGTTCGTAAGTATCATCTAGAGCTACATCTAATTTCTGTTCTATCTTATATCTCAGCTCAACGTCTTTATAGAGAATCTGACCTGTTTGACCATATCTATCATAATCATGGAAATCTAAAATCTTAAGTTTCCATATATCATCAATCTCAGAATACTTACCATTGATAAGCTTATCATAAGACTTCTGAGCAACGTCTGGAACATTAAAAATAAAAAGAACATGATATGGGTCTGGGTCATACTTCTTTACAAAGGTTCTAAAAGAACATAAAGCAGCTTCAAACTTTAAAAACATAGGATCTCCTGAGAATCTATATAGAAGAGCTATGCAGTTATCGTATTCATATGCAGAAATGTAAGTATTTACAAATAAATTATCCCACAACATAAAACTCTTAGATGCACCAAGAAAAGGAGTAACAAATGTAGAGCTTACAGTCATTTTAGTAGATAGAAGATCGTAGCACACAATTCTAGAATCTATCTTCCCTCTATGTATGTAATTAACTTTTTGAGGATAACTTTTAGTAGGGTGTACAGTGTCTCCTAGTTTTATATTTAACCCAGAGTCTGTATAAATTCTAACAACTTCATCCTTATCTCCTAATTCTTCATGGAAATCTCTAACGTTATTAACACGAACAGTTCTCCCATTAATTATTTTAAAGTTCAATTTCTTTGACATAAGGCCCTGGATTTTGATCAACCTCAATAACATTAAAATTCTTATCCACTCTCCACTTATAAGTGAGTGGGAAAGGAATGTCAGGGTCCATGAAAAGATATTCTTCCTTGAGTGGAGTTAGTTCAGGCAAGATTAGGTTAGTTTCTCTAAGAACATCTTCTTTAGACCTAAGTAAGTATACAAGTCTAAATGTTTGATGAAATTTAAATATGCCATCAATCATCCCAAACTTCTCTACATACTTTTTGAGAGCAAACCCTTCAAAGTCTTTATTCCTGTCTTTTAACCAGTTCTCTGCAGTCTTTATCCCGACTTTAGGGATACCTGGTATATTATCAGTACTATCCCCCATTAGAGTTTGTAACCACAAAAACTTAAGAGCTTCTTCTGGGGAAGTATGTAAGAACTCTCTAGTTCTATAGTTATAATGCATACCTGCACATTGATATAGAACATCCTTATCTGGAGAGCAAATAATAGTTTTCCTATTATCTGTATAGGAATAGTAGCTAACTAAATCATCAGCTTCTAGCTCTGGTACATAGTTAAATCCCCATCTCTGAATTAGATACTCAAAGAGAGAAGGGAATAGAATAGATCTATTATTCTTCTTTCTCTTAGCTTTATACTCAGCATCAACAGAGTATCTGTAGCACTTGCCCTTAGTCAAAAATCCTGCATAGAGTGAGGTGTTACACTCCCCAAGCATATGTTTAATTCTCTCATCAAGGCCATAGACCGCTTCGTCTAGAGAGGGTTTATCCATCTCATAGTACATAAGAGAGTCTGCATCAATTAAACATATTGCCCCATTTTGAGGCAATCTTTCTATACGCTCCATTATCTCATAGAGTTTAAAGTATTCAAACTAGATTGAGCAGCTTTAATTGAATCTGTTCTCATGGTGTCCCATTGTTCATCTGTCATAGAAGCATAGGTAGAAGAGTGATAAATACTCCCGTTAACCCCAGTTAAGCTGGAGTGCACAAAGTATTGCAAGCATCTAATAGCCCCATCTACATCGTCAGGAACAGCGCCTATGTGCATAGGGTCAATGAAAACATTGTGAATTTCACCTGAGTACCAAGCTATGTACTTAAGCCCACCTACGTGAAGGCCCGGCACACAAGAATGGTTATCATTAGTATCTACTTGATCCCAGTCAGCAAGTCTGTGAGAACATCCTACTTTAATAAAGTGTTGAGCATCGCTATACCCATTACTACCTTCACAGTAGAAAGCATCTCCTCTATCCCCCATCACAGCGGGCTCAAAAAGTCTTTCTTCTACTGTTTCTGGTAAACCTTCAGAGTCAATTTCTCCTGTGTCTGGATTAAAAGTTCTAATATACCTTGGCATTTGCTCCCCAGTTTCAGAATCATACTTTGTTAGTACTTCTCTAGATACTTTATACCCGTTAAGAAGTCCTTCCTTAGTAATCTTTACCTGATACATGGTAGCTTTTCTAGTAGCAACTTCTTCACTTAGCCCATGATCCTCCATAAACTCTTTTTTAAGAGTAGGATGGACGTACTTCATGTTTATAAAGTTAAAGAATCGTTCAGAAAATTGATTCCCAATACCTTTAGATTGCTTCTCATACAAGATAGGATTTCTTAACCATCTAGTCCACATTTTGACTAATGGTAAAAAATCTATTTGGGCATCCATAGATTCATATATCCTATCAACCAGAGATTGTGGCATAGGAATAGAAGAAACAGTGTTCTCATTTTTAAGAAAGAATTCACCTGTGGAGGGTTTTATGTATATAAACTCGCACTTATCTTGAATTACTTTGCTAAAGTCTTCTTGTACAGCTGCTTTAAAAGCTTGTAGAACAGACTGATAATCATTCATAGAGTGAGCTGCATCAGCTTCATTGGAGAATTCAAGAAGTTTAGCATATAAGTTCTTAGAATATGCAACTGAATATGGGGTGTCCCCATAAGAACCTACAATATTACCGTCGATAACATTTACTGATATCATGTTGTTGGGGTTTTAGTTGGTGTTAGAGTTTCTGGGAATTGAATATCAAGCTTCCCGCTTTGCTTGAGATAAGAATAAAGTTCCTGAAGAAAACTTTTGTTTGTAACGACAGGAAATTGAATGGACTTCATAAAGGCATTAATTCCTTCAATGATTTCATTCTTTACATCTATGAGTTCTATAATGTCTTCCTCAAAGCATTCTACTTCTGGAATATCTAAAGTAAACAATTCCCTAGATCTTCTAGATAGCAGCTCTTCTTTGTTATCAGCTCCATCAATAGACTTTTCATATTTCTTGAATTCCATCATTCGTTTTACAGCTCCAAATAGTTCTTTTGATGGCGTTTCAGGAGTAAAATTATTGATGTAGAAATAATCTTTTTTGTACGCCTCTAAGGTTCTGTACAAAACTCCAAATCTCTCATCAATGCCTTTAAGCTCATTAATCCAATTAGGGAGATCCCCAATTTGATGTGCAGTACACCATCGTATTAGCGTAAGATCCATAGTATATCCTCCTGAGTTAGTTAGTTGTAAGAAAAAATCAGAGATGTGCTTGCAGTTTTCATTACGTTTTACATACTTAAGATTTGATTCACTTAGCCTAATAAATTGAGGTACCTCAGGAAATTTCTCTGGGATAACCTCAGTTAGATCTAAACCTCCAAGGTTCCTAGCTGAAGGAACTTCATCTCTGTAAAACATAGGATAGGTATGCTGAGAATACTTAAAGTGGCTTGTAGTATACCATCCTTTTTTGTAAACGTCCTTCCCTGAGGGAATCATTTTACGAATAAGACTTGCAGCTAGAAGTAGAAGATCTTTGTCAGCATTTGTACAGTAATAAGTATTTAGTTCTGATGTCATCAAAGTTTTGAGTTTAGGTTCAACCTTGTCCCAGACAAAGGCGTTTTCTATATGATGTTCAGACTCCATAGTCCTATAACGCAGTGAAAATGCTACAACTCTTTCTTCTACTTGTCTACGTTCTGCAGGACTTAATCCTTTAAGCGCATTTGTTTCTTCTACTTGTAATTCTGTCTCCTTGAGTTTGGATTCATATTCTTCAGGAACTTCAATCTCATCATAGCTCTGGAATAACGACGAGTTTTTAATAAACTCATCTACCTTCCAGTTATTTTTTACTTTGTTTAATCTTAACTGATATAGCTTTTTATCGTCGTCATGGGCTTGATCTAACTTTTCTTGCAGTGCTGATGTATTCTTCTTCTTAATAGTATAAAATATATTGTTTTCAGATACTAGATAGAAATCTTTTAATTTAGATCGGCTTTCATCTCTATAGTACAATTTGTCAAAGTCTATATCTCCCCAAGCATTTACTTCTTCTGAAGTTAGAACATACTTTTTATCTTTTATTGTGGAGAATACTCTCTTAACAGAGTAACCAGGAAGCATTGCTTTAGGATTCTTATAATGTATAGAGGTATCTCCTGAAAATTTAGGATTAAGCTTCTCTGTATCAATAATCTTAGATATATGATACAAAGCGCTCCCATAAGTATTGCTGCTAACTAATACATCTCTACATCTTAGAATCCATTTTAGAAAGTCTGTCTCTTCTAATTGTTCCTCTACTATAATACTAGCCTCTTCTGCTGCTTTTTCTATTACTCCTTGTACAAAGTCCTTAGTGTTTTCATTCCATATAACCTTTTCTCTTGAGGGAGTTACATCTACTCCTTCTTGAATAACAATTTCTTCCCCAGCTTCAGACTTATAGGACTGTCTTATAGGACATTTAAGACCTACACTCCCATAAAGTTGCTCCATCTCAAGCTCTCTAAAGTCTATGTGTCCATAGTTAATACCTGTCTTAGATTCAGGGGACTTTACAACTACAATGTGAGGCTTACTCCAGTATCCTTTATCAGATACAATAATGCTATTTGAGTTATGTAAAATCTTAGCTTTAAAGTCTTTAGGGTAGTCATATTCTTCTTCTTTTATAAGCAGCTCTACATTGTCTAAATACATTAACTGTTCCTCTATAGTATCTATAAATCGTTGTCGGTTATGTTTTTTAACCCCAAATGAAATCTTAGTGCTATTGAAATCATCTGTAGACTTATAGTAAACTGTTTCTCCTCCTATATCTACGCTACCAGCAGCCTCAAACTTATTGATCATAAAGTTTGTAGTGTATGGAAGACAGTTCATTAGATACTCCTTCCCGTTATGCTTGGTGTGTATAGTATAAAAAGGAACCCCAGTAGAAAGAGCCACCTTAGCTCCTAGTCCAAAGGCCCCAAAGTTCTCAGCTGTATTGCGCTTTGTAGAATACCCTAGCTCTAATATCCCTTTAAGTCTTTCTTCCCCAACCCCAACACCGTAGTCTATGATCTCAAATGTATCACAATACCCAATTCCTTCTCCGTACTTGTAGATTAAGTCTACATGGGATTTAGATTGGTTTAGATACTTCAAGTCATAATAAGAGATGTTAAAATTAGAATCCTTGTACTCATCTTGCTCTCTTGTAATATAGTAATCTTCTATCTTCTTCTCTCCTTTTAGTATTTCTATAGCCATTTCTTTCTCTCTCTGAGAGTCGCATGCATTAGTTACAAGCTCTCTCACTGTAGAAGGGATAGGAGTAGAGTACTGACTGGCTTGTAAGATGTCAAATACCATCTTCTCAGCACTCTTGTTAATCTTTTTACTTAACCCCTTCTTATTGCTGACAGATTCTCTGTCAATTGTTTTAATACTCATTAGCTGTAAAATAAAAATGACCCCTATTTAGTAGGGGCCATTAGTTCTAAAATCATTTCTACTGTTTCTAGAACCTGTTTCTGGTTTCTAGGAACATATAATACCGGGGGACTGTCCCCTTCCATAAGAAGCTTTTTAAACATTTTCCATTTAAGAGGGAACCTATCGTTTGCAAATCCTTTGCATTCAATAACCCATCTCCCATTAGGATCAACAAAGTCAGGTGTATATGTAATGTCTCTTACCTTATGAGACCCTTTATCATTATATCCTGACTTCCCATTGTCCTCATAAGAAGAGTTTCCATAATGAAACCCCTCCATTAATACATACTTGTGCTTTTCGTAATCAGATTTGATTCCAGCTTCTTTAAGCTTCTGATAACAGAATACTTCTAGTAAGCTGCGGAATTGAATCCCGTCTACTTTTTTACGCTTAGCATTTATCAGTCCTCGCTTTGTCTTGGGGCGAGGAGACTGTACTGTTCTGGACTTAGTTCGTTTACTTCTTTTAACCACTGTGCTTCTAATTGTTTTGCTGTTTCTACACTCCCTACATCTAAGGCTGTTTTAGTTCCAAGATTTGCTCTCATTATGACACACTTTTTAAGTATTTCATCTATTCTTTGTTGTGTGTGTCTTTTATCCATTGCAAATATTGATTAATAACTTCAAACGCTTCGTGTTTACCGTGATTTTTTATTAAATCCGATATATCCTTAGATTCATACTCTGTAGGTATGCAGATATTTCTAAGACTATACTTAAGACATATGTCTTCTGCCATAGTTTGGCCTGGGTTAGACTCTGAAGTATAATCATTATCATACAAAACTACTATCTGCTTGAATCTTTTGTGTAACGATTGTATTGTCTCTTCTGAGGGCATGTGCATTTCGGACTGTAGCGCGATGGATGCGTAACCAAGCACTTCCAAGCACATGACATCCTTGAGCGAACTTGTGAGAAATACAACTTCCCCGTCTTTAGGAAGTTGCGAATACCCTTGAATAGTTTCTTTACCCACGTTACTAAACCATTTATACTCAGTATTATAAGGGTTATAAATCTTATAACCACTGTTAAAACAGAAAACATAGCCGAGGTTAGTGCACTTAAAACGGGTCTCATTAATCCAATAATATTCAATAGGGTGAACGTCAAATTTAAACAATAATTCCTTACTTATACAAAACATCTTCCAATAAGAAGCATCTCGTTTATCCCAATTCCTATATTTTACCTTAATTATGGTCTTTAGTTTTTGGGTAAACTGTTTTTTACCATACGTAACAGCTACAGAGGTGCTAGTACTGCCTGCTAATCCTAACCCAAAGTCATTAGAGATGACTCGCAGAGTTTCTAAGAATGTTAAATTGTATTTATGAGATACATATGCAAAACAATCAAATGAATGTGCAGATCTCCCGAAGTCTTTATACAAAAGCTTATTATTCCAAGATACAATAGATACTGTAGGAGAATTGTCTTCTCTTAGATCACTGCGGAACTTCTCCCCAACCTCTTTAAAGTTAGAGCAGTAATATCTGAATATATCATATTCTGTAATCTTGCTAAGAATTACAGATGTATGTAAATATTCATTGCTATCTCTAGATTGTACACTCATAGGAGGGATACAATATAAAAAAGAAGGACCCAATTAAGGGCCCTTCTCTTTCAATATTTATGATTAGTTACGCTAACCAATCACTATTTGCTTCTACCTTGATGCTATCCTCTGTAGGAGCGTCATCTGGAGTTATAAGCTCTGGGTTATATTTCTGCAGTTCTAACTCTGAGTTATACTCAGCTTTGAAAATACTGTAGCCATCATTAAGCTGCTTAATAAATAGATCCTTACGGAACGGCTTAAGTCTACCAAAGTGCTTAGTATATACTTGCTGGTATTGACCGTTTTTAACACCTAATAAGACCCGTAGTTTATTATCTTTTATACGTTCTGCAAGCGCTTTGATCTCATCAACTTTAGCGTTCATAATATCTTTGTATGTATCAAAATAACATTCTGCGTTATTTGAAACGTTAGCCCAAGCAAGTACAAAATTCATCAAAGTGTCTTCGCCATGAAATGCATGACGTTCACCATCAGATTTGTACCAATCGTATTTTTCAGAAGCTTTAATTTCAGAATATGTGGTTTTACCAAAATTGTTAATCCACATGTTCTTGCCTGTACTAGACACTTTATCTTCTGGTTTAATTAAGATCTCAAGTCTGGTGTCAAACTTTGGTTCCTCGCTTCTAAGCCAGAAAACAATCTTATTAAACGTACTCCCATTAATATCTACCCCAATATACTCAGGCTCGCTCTTAAGTGGGATACCTAACTTTTCGAGTTCAGAAAGTGTTGGGTTTACAGCGATTACATTTACTGCTGCAATTCCAGTATAGAGATTAACTCCTCCTCCAGATACTGATTCCTCCGATGTGTTTGATTGAATAGCCATTAATCTACGATTTCAAAGTTAGTATATTCATTCTCTGCTACACTCTCATCTACCTTAGAGACAGTGTCATCTACAAGTGTAAAGCGAATAGCCTTGTGAGCTCGCTTAGGTCTCTTACCCTTCAAACTTGGGTGTTGAAATAGATGTTTCACTTCGTCAATACTGAGTGAGTATTTTTCTCGAATAGCTTTTCTATCCAAGCCGTTGTCCAAATCAGAAAGGATTTGAGATACTTTAAACACCTGAGGTGTTTCTACTGTTTCAGCCTCTACGACTGAATCTACTTTTGCATCAATCATGCTTAGTAATTTTAAATATTTAATTAATCAATAAAAATGTTTTCCCACAATAGCTCCATGTCTTGACCTTTTAAGTGGTCACAGCGAGAGCCCGCTGATATATCTCCTTTAGAATCAAATGATATCATAGTCTTATCATCTAGTCTGTAGATATACCCAATAGCATCAGCATTAGCGCAAGTAATATTCCTAATCTTACCTGTAAGATCAAGATCTTTAACTGCAACTTCTTTGCCCTTCTTCTCAATCATCCTATCCTTAAGGTGTCCGACTAAGATTACATGATCAGCCAGCTTGTTCAAGTTGTCTAACCATTTCTTATAGGCTATTCTTAAGTATAGGTACCCAGCACCTTGAGGTAGAGATAATACAGAGAGTCCTGTATTTTTAGGGTCAAAGTTCTTACCCATAGGGGTTTGCCTATATATCTTCTTGGCTTCTTGCTCACACCACACTTCAAGCTGAGTAACTGTATCTACAGCTACATACTTGTATGGACGTTTCTCGTTAAAGATGGCTTGCCCAACTTTAGCCAGGTGCTCTATATCTTTAATCTTAACTTTCAAGGCATCCACCATGTCAGTTCCGTCTTCAAGGTCAAGAATCAAGCAGTTATCTAGTTTAGATAGTGCTGTTGTTTTCCCAATCTTTGGTGCTCCATAGATAACCATGTTCTTTGGTGATTTCCTAGAAGCTTTTATTTTCTTCTCAGGAAGCATTACTTTTTGGTCGCTCATTAATTGTAAATGTTGATAAATCTGTTTCAAAAGGTATCATCCCAAGTAAACCATCTCGGTTCTTTTCTACATGACATGCAAGTAGTTTAATTGGGTCTTCTCCGCAATACTTGTCTGTAATCCCATATAAATCATAAGGACGCTGTAGCATCATCACTACATGTGCATCTTGACCAATAGAGTCACCCCCGAAGAGGTCAGTAAGCAATGGTTGATACTGTTGCTTAGCTCTGTACTCTTGCTCAATGTTACGATTTAACTGTGATAGCAGAATAGTTATAGTCTGCATTTTAGACTGCACCCACATACACCCTTTAGAGAGAGTGTTTAGTTTCTGTAGTTCTGTGTCTTCTTTACCCTTCACTAGTCGTGAATGGTCAATAAGATTGATTACAGTCTTTGTAGGGTTTCTAATAAATAGCTCTTCATTAATAGCTATTACTTGTTCCATAGTCTGAGGTATACTACAGAAATAGAGAGGGTAATTTTTGTATTTGTCTACACTCTGCTCGAATCGCTTTAAGTCTTGTTCAGTCAACACACTGTTAACTGACAATAACTCAAACGTTTGAAGCTTAGTGTCCTTACTCCCTGCTCTAAGTATCTGTTGTTCCCCAGGCATCTCAAAGCTCCAATAGATAACTAAGAGATCATCTAGTTTAGATTCTGAGTTAGCATCAAGTACATCAAATATTAATTGATTTGAAAATGCACTCTTCCCAACACCAGGTCTACCTGCAATAACATACATTTTACCAGGCTGCAGTCCCCCCATGAGATTTTTATTGAGTCTCCCCCATTTAGTAGGGTAGACCCGTCTCTTCCCATTCATAGCATCACGTACATCTTGTATAGATTTCTCTACACTTCTAGATATATGCTGAAGCTTGGGCCTAGAGTTGCCTGGTAATCCTTGATTTGTTTTTGGTACTTGGTTCATCTAACGATTGATATTTTTCCCACGTATGTTGATTAATCCATGTAGATAGCATTTGCATGTATCCCATGTCATCTCCGTCCGCACGAATACTTAACTCTCTTTTAAGGCACTCAATGACTTCTTTATGTTTCCCAACATTTCCATTGACGTACGTACGATACTTCTTTTTAGCCTGTTTATTAGCTAATGCTTGAGGGTCCTTAGCTCTAAGAACTCTAACACCTCTTCCGTTAGCTACTGACACTTTTAGAGGAAAATAGGAGAGAAGTTCGCTCCACATCTGATCAAAGGGTGTTGAGTTATATACAAATAACTCTCCTCTAATTACATGGGATTGAACGTCCTCTCCTATTTTGAGCAAGTCTTTGGTTTGCAAGCTCTCTAAATCAACATCAAGGCTTAACTGTGTAAGAATATCATACTCCTTAGTGTTTATCAAGTATAAATATAAGTAATCGTTAGCAGATATCCCAAATTTTTTTAGAACTTCTGTTGATACTTGTATTATCATAATAAATTATGTTATAAATGTATTACATCCATTTAATATTGTTTAATGGTTTAATTGAATTATTTAACCACTTCTCTTCTTGAGATCCTTTTACATATAGTATGTAAACCTTCCCAACTTTCTCTTTATTAAGACGTAATAGTCTCCCAACTCTTTGCACCATAGGAAGAGCCTTACTGTTTAGCCCAGCTATAATACCTACGCTAGCATCCTCAACGTTAAAGCCTTGATTAAGAGCTTTTGCTGAACAAAGCACATTGTTCTTATTACTCTTAAAATCCTCTAAGATTTGTTCTCTTTGTTTTTTTGACTTCTTAGAGTGATAACTTAGTCCATTAAGTTCTTCTGCCATAGCATCAGTAAATGCAGTAGTTCCTGAGAATATAAGTACCTTGTCTTTAGTATGCTTTTCCAGCAACTCTTTAGACTTTGATATCTTACTTGTAGCATGGTTAACAACAGTTGCTCTATCTCTTATAGCTTTGTAGAACATCTTTGCAGCACCAGCATCCCCAGCAATCTTCTTATCTAGAATAAGCTTAGCTTGAGTAAAAGCATCAAACTGCCCAAGTTTATACTTGCTTTGAACAAATAGGTTATTAGCTCTTTTGTAAGCTTTCTGTTCTTCCTCTGTTAGAGATACAGGGATGCAAATAATTTCATAGTCTGCAACTAATCCTAAACTTACACACTCATCAAGAGTAATCTTGTACCGTGTAGGGGCTAGATTAGTTAGATACGCTCTGTACTCATCCTCTTCAGGAGTAGTAGCTGTCATACACAATAGCCTGTCATACGTATTATTCTCAAAGAACTTACGGTACTTCGGGCTTATGCCTAAGTGTATCTCATCACACACAACAATAGCATAATGCATAGCCTCCAGCTTATAAGCTGATTGATAGCACATAATATCTGTGTGTTCTAAAACATCTTCTGCACCCCACTTCTTAAATTCTTCTGCAAATTGATCTTGCAGCTGAGTAGTAGGGACAAGGACTAAAGCTCTCTCTGCGGGTTGCAGTAGTTTCTTAATAGCTAATACACCGCACCTAGATTTACCAAATCCAGTCCCCGCTATAATTGAGCCTATGTATCCACTCTTAGCCCAATTATTTAAAGCTTTCTTCTGCTCCTTGTCTTTTACTTCATTATTATGTACGGTCATCTGAGTAGTCTTCGTATACGTCTTCATAAGAACGATTTTCTTCATGTTCTAATATGCTCTCTTCTATTCTTCTTCGAACATCTTTCTTAAGTAAAAGAGAAATATCTACTTTCGAAGCATCAGTATCTACGTATACTTTATGCATATAAAGTGAAAATCCTTCTGGGGGATATTCATATGTAGCTTGTTCTCCAGGATCAAATGTGTACTCTATTACTAAGTCTATTTCTTCTTCAGTATAATAATGATCTTTCATGTCTTTGATTTTTTTCATTGTAAATCGGTTAATATTATATTTTGATTCCTAATTAAGCTGAGTTTATCAGCTACCTTTTTAATCTTATTTGCTTTCTTAACTATATCCGCAGTATCTAGAAGTTCTTTACACATCTGATAGCGCTCCTTAAACGCAGGATACGTTTTAATAAGATTCTCTGCTTGAGTATAAGAGTTAAGAGCAGTAGAATGGTCTCTACCTCCCAGATGTTCCCCAATAATCCTAAGTGGTTCTTCTGTCCTATCTCTACTAAGCTTCGCAAATGCGTGCCTAGCAATAGCATATTCGTGTTTACGAGACCTACTTATAACATCGTCTTTGTCAACATCAAAAACAATACAGCAGCAGTCTAATATCCCAGTAAGGTCTGCTCTACTGCTTGTATACTTGTTAAGTGCTAAAAGACGATATTTGTAATCTAAGCCTGCATATATTACAGGATTCATTTTTTAGAGTGTGCCTTTAACTCTTTAATTCTTTTCTTAATAGATAGAACTGAATCCCACAGCGAATCTATTAACATAATAAGCATTGCGACCACTAAAAAACATATTAGCACTAGTGCTATTTTTTCTAATAAAATCATAATTGATTGTGTTTAGGTGTGAATTGTACCCCCGATAGGAATCGAACCTATGACCTACTGCTTAGAAGGCAGTTGCTCTATCCAACTGAGCTACAAGGGCAGAAATCGGGGAGAGTAAGCATCTTGCACCTACTTATCTCCCCTACCTTGATTCGTTGTACCCACAAGGTGTCGGGCAACCTATCTTATATAAACTCTAACATCTTGTATAGGTGATTGATGTTAGATAATAGTCGTACCCCCTCTGGGACTCGAACCCAGGACCCTCTCATTAAAAGTGAGATGCTCTAACCAGCTGAGCTAAGAGAGCTTAATACCCCACAGGTGTCGGTGACCTGTTGCCCGCTTTGACAGCCATAAATGACGAGGTAAGTGCGCCTACTAGGACTTGAACCTAGGACCTGCCGATTATGAGTCGGATGCTCTAACCAACTGAGCTATAAGCGCATGTTTGTCCTACAAATTTAGATCCTTTTTAGAACCTGTTCTGTCAGAAATAGGTACTTTTTTATACCTAACTATTTTCATATGATCGCACCACTCTTCATATGATAGTTTCTCTTTAGGGTATACAGTTGATTTGATTTTAATCTTACTCATGCCTCTACTTCTTTCCTTTTAGAGTTAAGCACACACTTATACCCTAAGCGTTTATCAGCAGATACATCCACCCAGTTCAAAGAGTCTAGGCTAGCTTCATATAACAAATCCTCAGCCTCCTCTTTAAGAGTATAAGTATACTCCCCATCCACAATCTTAGATACAATCTTAAGCAGTTTAGGGATTAGTGTTATCTGTTTTGCAAACAAAGAGGTTTCTTCTATCTTGTAATGTACTGTCCCATACATTTTACAAACATTAGTGCCCCCTCTTTTTATCAGCATAGTACACAATGTATCCTTGTAAGACTTATGTACACTCAACCCTTCTGCTATACTTAAGACTGAGTACCTCTTAATCTTACAACTAAGATCCTCTATCTCATATTCTTTGCTCTTTATCTCTTCTTTTAGAGCATATACTTTGTTTTGTAACTCATTAAGTGTGAGTTCTTTAACTTCTATTTTTCCCATGTTTTTGAAATATTAGTGTCAGCTTTGAGCAGTTTATTGGGGATGATTACGTTAGCAGCCTTCTCCATTAGCTCTGTCATTCTTTCTTTCCATTCTTCAGCAATTTCTTGCTTACATATAGTATCAATCTGATCATGTACAGTCATGACTATCTTAACTGTGTCACTATAGTTTTTCTCTATCTCATTATAGATATAGTATAGTGCAAGCTTAGTCATATCAGCACTTGAACCTTGAATTGGGGTATTCTTTGAAGCTCTTTCAATACTCCCAAGCTCCATAAAGTTATCTCGGTTATTATACATCTTAGCAGTCCAGTTTTCAAACCATCTAACCCTATTAAACGGGGGGAAAGTGCGTATACTTCCTGTACGTTTACCCTTCTCCCCAAGATCATTAAGAAAGCTTTCGATTGAAGGGAATGCCGTAAAGTATTTCTTTATAAGGTCTTTAGCCTCTTGTAAAGAAATCTGTAACGTATCGCTGAGTTTATTTGGTCCCATCCCATATGCTAATCCAAAATTAATTGTCTTAACTTTAGTCCTAAGCTCCTTATGTTTGGGGCAACTACATTTCTGCTTATGACTGATGTAAACACAACCGCTCTCAGCGTTATCTATCCATTCATTTTGAAATACAAGTTCCGCGCAAACAGAGTGCAGATCTTCGCCGTTTTCAAGTGCTCGTAAGAATACAGGGTCGTTTGATCCATAAGCAATAACATTTAACTCTTGACTTGAATAGTCAGAGCTAACGAATACCCAGTCTTCAGGAGCATAAAAACAATTCCTAAATGTATTATCACTTGGGATTTGTTGCATGTTCGGGGACGAAGAGCTAACTCTCCCAGTGTCTAAAATCTGCTGAAAGTTTGTATGAACTTTGTTATCAGAGTTAACATACTTAAAGAACTTACTCCCATAAGCATTAGATAGCTTGGTTAGTTCTTTGTACCTGATATACTCCTTTATTATTGAGAACTTATACTTATGCTTATATAGGTTCTTCCCGTTTACATCTTCTAGCTTGGGGATAAGAGTTTGAAATACCTCTAAGACTTGCTTAGGGGAACTCCAATTAATATTAGTCTTCCTCAATGTTGGGGCAAACAAATCCTGCTGCACAGGTTGAATGAATTGTTTAAGCTTATTGTTTTCAGCTACACTACTATCCAATGTTATTTGCATGTTTTCAGCTAACTCTTGATTTTTGTTAGCCATCTCTACCCACTTATCCTTGTTAATATTTAGTCCTTCGTATTCAATTTCTGAAAAGACTCTAACAACTCTGTTCTCCAATTCGGAGACTTGAACCAATTTGTGTAGATCAAGTAACGGTATTTGTTTCTCTCTAATCTGTATGAGAAATGTAACGTCTTTAGCCCCATAAACAATTTGATTGTGCGTGTAGGGGAGACCCTGCAAGTTGATGAACTTGTTCCTTTCCTCTTTGTCCAAATCGACATTGAGGTAACGTTTACAGACTTTTGCAAGTGAGAAACCGTAATCTTGTTTCCCACAATGTAGAACCTTTTCTGTAAGAAAGGTATCGTAAATGTTTTTGCAACATATATTTCCCCATCGTTTAATAAATTTGTAATCGAACTTTGCATTATGAAAGATTTTAATTATATCCTCTGACTCGAGTATTTCTCGAAGAGGTTCAATTGATACACATCTTGTATCAATTACGAACTGTTGTTCGTTGTCCCCAATCTGAAACATAATCATCTTCTTACACGTAAAGTCAAAGCCTTCAGTCTCAGTGTCTACCCCAAGTACTGTTTTGCTTTTACAATATTGAACAGCATCGTCTATTGTTGATAGTTTAATCCTGTTCGATTGTATGCTCGTCTGGTTCGAGATGTAATGTATCATTTAAATTGTATTGTCTTTTTCTCTCTATAGTGATCAGTTTAACTATAGATTTTGCCTGTTCGAGTGTGAGAAATTCACCCTCAAAAACACAATATCTAAGTTTCTCTGCTTCAGCCTCTGAGATTAATTTCTTAATTCTTCTTACAGAGTTTGATTCCTGTGCAAGTAAGAAAACCATTTTCATTTTACCCATATCGTTGTGAATCTATAGGATTAAAGAATGAGAGGCGTCCCCCTCATTCGTGTCCAAATCAATCATAAGTATAATACGTCTATCATACCTTTTCGCTAGTGCTTAGGAAGCAATCTCTCCTGTCTCGATGTCTACGTTGGCATAAATACCAGACAAAGATTCGGAGGCTACTTCGTCAGCCTTCAAGAACGTGTGTTTTGGTTCCCCCAAAACTACATCTGTGTTAGAGAAGATGTATTGTCCTTTGTAAGTAATAAACTCACCTTCAGCTCCCTTGCGCTTAGCAGTAGTCTCAAGGTTATCTGACTGCCATGTGGTTGGGAGAGTAGTCTCATTAACCTGAATGCGCATTCGCTTCCCATCAAGTGTTGGGTTGAGAATGTTCAAAGGGAAAATCTCTTGAACCTTACCGTTAATTGTTACGGTTTTGTACTCAGCATTAACCAAGTCTACATTCAAGAGCTCTGATGCATCAGAAGGTTCTGAAGTCATCCAAGTGCGTCTTGCTCCACCTGCTTGTGAGAATCGGTCATCTGATCTATTGAATACACTCAATAAACTTTGAGGACGCTCCTCTGTTGCAAGTTTTTCTGCAAACTCGATTTGAACTTTGCCACCCTTAACCTTACGCGCGTGGACAACTAGCGTTTCTCCTGGAATTAAGGCTTCCAAGGTGCCTGTGTTTAATGTATTTTCCATGATATTTTATGTTGGAAAAAAATGTAGATAAATGTTGAGAACACTTTAAAATAGGAGGTTCTCTTAACCCTATGCTTTAGTCTACTACTGATACTTCGTATTGCTCAAGCACAAATTGCTTGATACTTAATACAGTAGTAGGAATTTCTGTACTGATTGAAGGGTATTCGGCTACAATCAATGTCTTGTAGTTAGTCTCAAGTAAGATGTTGCTATCTACTATGTACTTGAGAATGCAGTCAGGAGTTCTTGACCCAAAGATTGACATCCCTGTGTCTGCGTCTTCTATAGAATAGACTTTGCGGTCTAATAGAATATGATTCATTTCTGCTGAAGATGGTTTGTAATCACTTAGTTGTAAGCTGGGCATGATGACTTGTATTGAGTTGTGTGACTTGTTGAAGAGCAAGAAGTGCAGTAGATAAGGAGTGTACAGGTAATAATAATGAGGAATGCTCGGAGGAATAATCTTTCTTTCATGTTGATTATATGTTACTAGGTTTAAAAGGTTTAAAAATGATAACACAGCTATCAAATCAGATTTCGTGTAGTTCTCGAGAGCATACACAGAGGAAAGTAAGATTTCAGCCTTACTCTAGCACAAACCTTTTTAGCGGTCTGCTGTTTTATGTATCCTAGGGATACTCCTAGCCTCTGATTCTTGCGTGTACTTAACTGACCCACTCAGGCCACGCTGTGTTATCAACTCAATAAGTAGTTTACTTTGGATTATACTGTTTCCATTTAGTTCCATCCCATTTCAAATATCCATAGTCACAGTCCCATGCAGTATCTCCTACTACGTTGTTCTTTGTGTAGTCCATAACATATTGTCCGTTGTATCTAAACTCTGGTTTTCGTTCTTCTTTGTTAGACATGTGTGATACTATTGTATGTTGATGATTACGATAGGTTTTAAAAGAGGGGAAAAAGAGGGAGGGAGACTTAGCTCCTTCACACATAAGGAGTTCCGATGCGTAGTAAGGGTCTATGATGAACGACTGTCTATGATGAACGACTGTCCACTGCCCTGAACTTTACAAGTTGTGCTACGATTATGATGAATACTTTAAAAAAAAGAAGAGCTATTGCTCTTCCTTCTTGCTCAGAGGTCCATACTTTCGAGGTCCTCATACTGGTTGACAGTAGCTATAACTGCGCCATCTTCGCAGCATAGTGCGTTGAATTGGGATAGCTCCCCATTCTGAGATTTCTTTCCAATAGGGAAGTTCTTAGGGCCAGGCGTAGCACCCTCCTTGTAGAGAACGCTGATGAATTTGCCGTTAGGACCAGCCACGATAGTAGCTTTCGATGCGTGTATCTTACGCAGATAATCGAGGAAATTTTCCATGATTGATTTGGAATTAAGCATAGGGGGTAGTCCCAATGCCGATGTATAGTAGGGGTCTGTGATGAAGTAGGAACCTACACTCACAAATTACCAACTTTTTAAAATTTTTCTACCCCAAAATTTTTTTCTAGATTTACCCCTGACTATATTTGAAGGTTCAAGTAAAAAGAATGAGCAAAGATATTGAGGAATTTAACGTTGACTTTTTAGATCAAGAAAAGCTTAAAAGACAAGAAGAAAAAATAAAGTCTGGAGAGATTACATGCAACGTGGACAATCCAGAAGCATGTGAGAACTGCGGAAGTTAACAGCCTAGAATAATCTAGATCACCCCTGAGGGATAGAAGTAGGGGGTCAGAAGTTGGGTTAATAGCTGCAGCCTTGAGATAACAGGTAAACATAGCGGTGAAGTTGTCCCCAATAGCTGTGCAAATTGTGACACTATAAAACTCGGGTCTGGGAACCAAGGTAATAAGTAATTCCCCCAGACGTCAGGCTCAATACGCCGAGTGGAAATGTGTCGTTTAATAAAAACCTAAGGGGGAAAACTATGTCCTTTTGAAAAAGCTATAGTAATAAACAACCCCTATAAAATTCATTCTTAGTATATAACCTTACTCAGCTATTTATTACTTTACGTATATTTGCTAATTAACAAGAAAGCTCATGCTAGGATTAGGACTATCTTTAACATCTCCACGTATTATAGGAACATTAGTATCTCCAGGTCCAGACCCAGATCCAGTTGCTGTTACTTTAAGAAATTTAGGAGACCCAGGACCTAGTAGTACAAATGACTTTCAAACTGAAGTATTTTACACAGCAGTAGTAGACACTGGAGTCAATGAACAGACAATCTATACTTATGAAGTAGTTATTCCAGGAGTTATTTTAGATTCTATATTTTACTTTCAGATCCCAACCAAAGAAGAAGAGTACCAAGAGCAAGCAGGAACAAACAGTGCATACACCCAAGGAAATATTTCTGCAATAACAACTACATTTAATGTAGCTGGGGGAGTAAAAGTCTCTGTCCCAGCTAGTGAGAATGACGCATCTTCGCAAACAGCGTCTGTATTTCAAAAATTTGTAGAGTACTTCATACAAAACCCAGAGGTAATATCAGCTGTATTTGGAAATACAGCACAAGAACTTGGGGGCAACTTTACATATCTATCGTCAGAATCAAATGGAAGCAATGCAATAGTTAATTCACACAGATACATATTTGCACCAACTGCCAACCCAAATAGTGAGTATTATGATATATTAAATATCCTAACTAACTTTCTTTTTGACGTAACTGATTTAGAATATTTGTACTCTGATGAGTTTCCAGCCCCAGAGTTTGTTTATTCAGAATATCAGGGGTTAGAAGGATATACAGCAGGAACGCCAATGACTGTCCCATTCTTCAGAGAAAACATACAAGTAGTAGACACTAGCCCTGCGGTACAACCTGTATCAATCCCATTGCCTGCATTTGGGGTAATACCCACAATAGCAGGATTTGTAAGTGCATCACCTCTTGTTTCAAATAATGGGAATAGTTTTTTCTTTAACTCAACCCCTGTTTTAGGGGGGCAAATACCAACATCTGCACCAGATGCAGATTCTTTAACAATAACATTTTCTGTATCAGAAGCATATGCGGAGCTAAATGGGGTGAGCTTCGGAAACGATTTATCCCCGTTTGGGGCAGATGAAAACGGGGATGTAGATATATCGTCTTTTAATACTACGTTTACAATAGAGTATCAAGATACTGACGAAACTACATTGTCTTTAACTAAAACAATAGCTTTTACAGATACTGGGTCAAGCCATCAGATCCCAAATCCGTTAGATACAGCCACATTCTTTAAACACTACTCTTACAACGGATCCATTGTTATAACCCAAGAGGAATTCCCAGCATTGTTTAGTGGGGCAGATAACAATGTATTAGCGGTAGAAGTTTCTGTAAAAAATATTTTTAACTATGTTCCAGGAGATAATAATTATTTACAATCACCTATTTTAGATAATCCTTTTCCTGGAGGATTATACATACCATCAGTTGGTGTATTAACAGAAGATTTTCTTATCTGGCTAGCAGGTATAGAACCTGAAACTCCTGGCACCTCATTAAGTGTGTTACCTGCTTCAGATAATACGTATGATGCAACACCACCATCTCCTTCAGATCAGCCGACTGTAATAAGTTATTCTAACACGAATAAGATTAAAAATAAAACTGTAAACTTTGCAGGGAATAAAAGCGCAAACTTTGCAGGGACTACTGCATTCACAAGTACAGGTACAGATTTTACATTTATATCAATCACAAGTTCTAGAGCAGCCTCTACAGGATCGCAGTTAACTGTTAATAGAAAAAGTACTACAGAAGGAATAGGACTAGACTCAGGAGATATATATGTAAAACTTAAAAATGCATCTCTCCCAACAGACACAACACCAGGAACAGCTCCTGGGGCTGGGATAGAAGACAATCTCCCAATATTTAACTACATAGAGAAGAGTGGGACAAATATGTCTGTGTACAACGAGTTTAATGAGGAGACAAAAAGATTTACAGTTGGGAGCTCAGACTTATTAGAGTTTAACAGAATTACAAATGCTGCTCTAAACGGGACAATTGCTCACATCGCTGTTTATGACGGGTTATTTACAAGTGTAGAAAAAGCCGCTTTAATAGAAGATCTAAGAATAAAATATTTAGACGTAAATACTATCAATAGATATGAATAAAGGACTACTAGAAAAATATACAGGAGCTGCAGCAGCTTACTCCGTACGACTATTAGATAGAAACTATACAGGTCCTTTATTTAAAATAAGGAGAGTTGACGTAGTGTCTTCACAAAGTAATGGGGAGATATTTGTATTCCCAGACGACGAAGGGTGGATAAGTGTAGACTCTAAAGTAGTTGATCCAAGTAATGTATCAAGTGCTACTGTTTTAGGGGAATTTGTAAATGCTCAATCTTACACACAAGCAGATGGTTCTGTTATAGGGGGTAATCCGCAACATGCCTTTATTTCTGTTTGGAAAGACCAATCAGGGAACGCTAATGATGCATCTCAAGAAGTTGCTGGCAATCAACCTAAGATTTATGACGCTGTCAATGGAATAATAACTGAAAACGGGAAGCCAGCGGTGGAGTTTGATGGGAGTAACGACCATCTCGACACAGCAGATTTCACACCATTAACGCAGCCCAATTTCATTACACTAACGCACAAGGGTAATGTTGCCAACGGTACTAAATGGATATTCTCAACCAGCACATCCAACACAAACAGAAATTTTTTCTTGCAGGACGGAAGATATTACGCGGGTTCTTTTGTTAGTAGTGGGTCGGTGGGAACAAGTCAAGTCAATATAAGCATATTAGCAGACGGAGCAAATACCGAGGTTTTCAAAAACGGCTTAAGCGTAGTCACTGGCAACGCAGGGACCAACGGAATTCAAAAAATTCGTTTGTTTGCTGATAGGGACGGAGGAGTTAGTTTATCTGCACTTTTTCAAGAATTCATCTTGTGGAACTCAAATGACAGCAACCGCACCGATATTGAAGATGATATAAATAAAGCATTTAATATATATTCTGTAGCCCTAGCCCCTAATAATTCTAGTTTTTTAGGAAAATACCCTGGTGCAGAAGCAGCATATTCAGTTAGAAACTTAACTGGGAAAGATAAACAGCCAATTGTTAAGGTTAGAAGAGAATTAGGAACAGATCTAGACACAGAGCAAACAATGTATGCGGGTCCTGGTGGATTTTTAGACAGAAATCAACTAGCAAACTTTGTAAATGGGGTATCTGAAGATCCTAGACTCCCATTAGACATATCTGAAGGTTTTGGGTACTCACTGAGAGTAGTAAAAGCTGGATATACAGGCCCTCTTATAGAAATAAGAGAATCTGGGGGGAATACAACTAAAGATATCTATGCAGATTCTAGTGGAAAAATAAATGAGCAAGCATTACTTGATTTCTGCGGAAGTAATGATGGGCATGTATCTAAATGGTACAACCAAGGAGGTGTAGATAGAACATTAACAGCAGATGCTGCATCTAATCAACCCAAGATTGTAGAATCTGGGGTAGTTGTTAGAGACACCTTAAACAATATAGCTATTAAGTTCACAAACGCAGAAGATCATTTCTTAGCGATAAGAGATACTACTGTATTTGACCTGCAAGAGCAATGCGTTGCAATGCACTTTATGCCTACAGCACTGCAATCGTCTGGAAACCGTAGAATACTAGGAGTAATACAACCTGCAGGAGAGGGTTTTGACCAATCAATACGAAACACTCTAGAGCTCGTCACATCTGGGGACATGTATATTACTATAGGTACAGCCAGTGTATTACTAGTTAATTTAGTACAGACTGTAAACTCCCCATCAATACTTACTATAAACTTTAAGGGGAGTAGTAGCTCTGGAACATCTAATAAAACAACTCAAACTGCATCACTTACAGCTAAGGATGTTAAAGGATTATCTATAGGGGAAAGATTTACATCAGGAAGTACACCAGACATGGTTGTAGCTGAAGTAATACAATATACTTCAGCTCAAATTGGGGACAATAAAACTGAGATAGAAGCATCTTTAAATAAGAATTATCAAATATATGGAGATGCTTATGTTTCTACTTGGTTTGATCAATCCCTAGTAGCAGACAGCAAGTATCTTCTAGATTCTAACCCAGGTGCTGCTGCAGCTTATTCTTTAAGAAAACTACGTGAAGAATACACTGGACCAGCTATAGAGGTCAGAAGAGACAGTGATGAAAAATCTAAAACAGTAGGATTTACAGACTCAGGAGAACTAGACTTAGATACTCTCATAAACTTCTGCTCAGGATATAATGGATATGTTGCTAAATGGTATAACCAAGCATTTAATTCTACTAATGAATTACTGTTAGATACTCCAGAAGGAACTGGTGCTGAAGCTGCATACTCAGTAAGACAGTTGTCAGCTACTGCTACTGAATGTATGATCATCAGAAGAGCGTCAGACTCTAAACTCAGAACAATTGGGTTTAAAAATAAAAATATAGACGAGGCAGCTATTGAATCATTCTGCACAGGTACGAGTTGCACGGTGGTAACGTGGAAAGACCAATCAGGCAACGGAAACGATGCGACAGCCGCAGCACCTGCAAACGAACCGACGATATACACGGGTGGGGCGATAGTGAAGGAAAACGGGAACGGGAAACCTGCGGTCAAAGGTACTGGTAATTCATTTTTAACATACAGCGCGCAAACTTTTAGCGGTGATTTTGCGTTCATTGGTGTGCAAGCCTTCAGGACAAACGCCGCTCCATATGGTGGGTTGGCAGGAAATTTCGGTTCGGTTCCTCTTTCAGGATTACGCTGGAAGTTAGGAGGTATCGTGAGCGTTTTTTCGATACCGTCAACCTCACTGGATACGCCATATTTAGCATTTGCAAATCGTGCCTCTAATGTTTTAGAGGTTACTTTTCAAGGCGTAAGTCTAGGTACTTCATCCAATTCAGGTACAGCAATATTTTCGCAATTGATGGCAGGTAATGGAGCTGGTTCTTTAAAGTTTAACGGAAATAGTCAGGAAACCATATTTTATTCATCCGACAAATCAGGCACAGACCGCACATCCATCGAAGAAAACATTAATGGGTATTATGGCATATACTCTACTAATAATGCTGAGCAAGATACCCCTCTAAATCAACCTAAAATATATGATAGTGCAACGGGCGTAATGAAAGAGAACGGTAAGCCTGCGCTTGACTTTGATGGGACAGATGATTCATTTGATACAAATTGGAGTGCTGGTGACACTTCTGCGCTCACAGCTTTTAATATTGCCAGCCCAACAAATAACACAACGTCCAGCCAGTTATATGATTTGCGTGACTCAAACGATGATGGTTTGCGATTGATTATGTTTAGTGACAGCAACCTTTTTTATAGCGCAAACACAAATGACCTAAGAGCAACGGCGTATGTGGGTGGTCAACAATTAATTTTTTCAAATTACGCGAACAGTACAATTTCCACAGCGATTGACGGAGCAAGTACAAACACGGGTTCCGCACCAGTAAGCACAAGCGTAACCGCAAACGCGACACTTTTTAAAGATAGAGGTGACACTTTTTATTTTAATGGTAAGGCACAGGAGGTTATATTTTACCTATCCGACGAATCCAACAATAGACTAGAGATAGAAGGTAACATTAACTCTCACTATAGAGTATATAATTGCAATGATGCAAGTCAATCTACTGCAAATGCTCAACCTAAAATTTACAGCGGAACTACGGGAGTAATACTAGAGAACGGAAAGGTGGCGGTTCAGCTTGACGGTAACGACGACTTCCTTTTAACCAATCAAAGTATAAGAACAGCAACCGCGTTTGTTGTCGAAAAAGGTGCTCAATCGAGTCGTAGCACATTGTTTGGTGCTAGTTCTATTGGCCAGCAGTATCTAAGGACAGATGGAACAGGGATAAAATTTCAGAATGGTCTGAATAGTCTCGCTTTAACAGGTCAAACAAGCAGAGGGTATAATTTAATCTACTTGGACAACGTATCGTCTATCACGTCTTTAGCTAATAACGGGGGGTCATCCGTCACTGCGAGTTTAGATACGGTAGCAATTGCAGATTTTGTGATTGGTAAAAAAGCAAATCAAGACTTTTACAAAGGTAATTTGCAGGAGATAATCACATATAACCTCTCCCAATCCAACTTCCGCACAGGAATTGAAGCGAACATCAACAATAGTTTCCAAATATATTGGGATGGAAGCATAAGAGGACTGTTAGATGATCAACCTAACGCTGCTGCTGCATACTCTGTTAGAGCTCTAAGGTCTACGTATACTGGACCTCTATTAGAAATTAGAGATGCTAATGGTAACACACAAGATATTTATGCTACTTATAATGGGGACTTAGATGAAAATGCTATTAATAACTTTTGCACAGGAACAACGTGTACAGTTGCTACATGGTATGATCAATCTGGGAATAGCAATGACGCTTCTCAAGGAACAGCACTAAAGCAGCCTACTATTTACACGGGTGGAGCTATTGTTAAGGAGAATGGAAGTGTGGCGATGGCAATGGATTACCACTTTTTGATGTCTTCATCTATAAGCACGAACACTTTTTCGATTTTTGCAGTAGGTGAAAGCGATGGTGACAGTTATTTTATGAATCTAGCAGGGGGAAATAGTCAAATTAGGATTAATGAAGGTAACCAGTATTTGATGACTGTTTACCCATCTACAAAACGTAGCAATTCAGGGGCAAATCACAATCAACAACTGGCTGAATATATTGGCAACTCAACGATTTTAAATTTCTTCCAAAACGGAACAAACGCGGGTACTGCTTCAAGTCATACAATCAATCAAAATGTAATTGGAGGCTTTACAAATCAGACGCAGCCAACAACAATGAACTATCAGGAGTTAATTCTGTACACTTCTGACAAATCAACCGCCGACCGCACGTCCATCGAATCCAACATAAACGGATACTATAACATATACTCTAAGCTTCCAGGAAACAAACTACTAAATAAGTATCCTGGAGCAGCAGCTGCTTTTAGCTTAAGAGCAATAAATTCACTATATGTAGGCCCACTAGTAAGAGTTAGAAGGGCTAGTGATAATGTTCACGCTGATGTATATGTAGACATTAATCTAACAATATCCGATACTTCTAAAGTAGGTATACTGTCTAACAGTACTGATCCTATAGAGCCTAAGAGTAATACATCTCTTAAGACCTTTATGAGTGGGGCTGATGGATTTGTATCTGTATGGTATGATCAAGCAGAGTCTAATGATGCTGAGCAGAGTGCAGCTCTTAATCAGCCTAAACTTTACGACGGTCAAGACGGTGTGGAGACGGAGAACGGGAAACCGATTATAGAATTAGTACAAGGAAGTAGCAGCACCCTTTTATTGAACAGCGCAATTACATCCGCAACCTCTCATCTATTTGGAGTTGGAAAAGTAGGGGATACTAACCATAAAATTTTCATTGGAATCTCCGCTGGAAATGGATATCTTCATTCATTTTCGAATGGTAGTGGAGGCGGTGGAGTTGGTACAGATTTGCACATCAATGGTGCGGCTTCTTCAATAACCACGCAAGGTCAAGTGTATAGCCAATTTGTAAATCAAACGCTTTTCAATACTAAATATGATTTATCAGGAGCAACTCAAACTAGGATTGGTATGCAAAACGGCGGCGGCGATAGTTACAAAATGTACAATACGCAAGAGTTTATTATTTATACATCCGCGCAATCATCCGCCAACCGCGCAGGAATTGAGTCAGACATTAACAATCACTACTCTATTTACGCTAAACCTAAAAAGCTACTTGATGAGTTTGGGGGAGCAGCAGCTGCATATTCACTCAGAAGACTTTCTTCTAACTACGCAGGACCATTAGTAAAAATAAGAAGAGATTCAGATAATGTAGAAGTTAATGTGTATCCAGATATTGAAGGAAACTTTAGCCTAAACTCTAGAGTAACTAACATAGCTGAAACTACTACTGGTTCATCTCAAGCAGACTTTAGCTTTAATACTACTTTTGCAACATTATCTCAATTTGTAGAAGGAGACCCTAATTGCTTTGTAGTTGAGTGGAAGGATCAGTCATCTAACAACAACCACGCTACTCAGGATGCATCTGCAAACCAACCTAAGATTTACGACGGCACTACGGGGGTGGTGACGGAGAACGGGAAGCCTTCGTTATCGCTTTCGAATAGCTTCATGAATTCGATAAATGCAATGAGTTTCACCTCCGACTTTTTTGTTTCGTCTGTATTCAACACCAACACAACTCAAGGTTTCAACATGCTTTTGGGTTCTTATAATGACAGCAGAAGTTATTTGTCTTTAAAAACAAACGAAATAAAAATAAGGAATTCAGCCCAATCAATAAATACGTTCACAGGCGCATCAATTAGCTATAATCAACAGCATCTGTTTACCTTTTCACGGGCAAGTAATAGCCTTCAGCCTTCAGTTGATGGTAACACTCAAACAGCTCAAACAACAAGTGGCACCTATAACTTTGACGAGCTTTTTGCTTACAGTTCAGGTGGTAACTCTTATCGTTTCGGGGGTAATTGTCAGGAATTAATTTTATACCCATCCGACCAATCTTCCAACCGCACTAACATCGAAACAAACATCAACACGTTCTACAACATATACTCATGAACGGATATATCATAGTCCTACCAACGGACACGCAGACAAGCACATAATTATTAACTTTGTAACAAACAACTTAAATTAAAATGGAAAATTACATCATGGTTCTCCCAGAGGGGGGACTTACTTCCAAAGACAGAGCAGATCAAATATCTTTTGAGCTTTGGGCTATCTCTAGACCAATAGGAATAAGACCGTCTAATGAAACAACTAAATATCTGTTTGGGAGAATACATCATCCTGCTACAGATGAAGCAGATGCTAACTTTAATATGGCAGCACTCCCAATTGACCTAGACTATCAAGTATACGTGCACCCTGACAATAACTTAGATGCACTACTTGCTTTGTTTCCTGAAGTGCCTACTGAAGAACTTAATCAACTGTCTACGCACATAGGAAGTTCTGCGAGCAATAGATTTAGATTTGGTGATATCATCCCGTCAACTGCTACAGTCAGAACTAAAGATGAGCTAGAAGCTGCCGGCTGGTTTCCAGCTGAAGACTTAGAGTAATGAAGCATATAGCACTATTCGTAATATCAGTAGTCCTAGGGGTTGTATTTATACCTCTAGGACTATTGTTTTCTATAGTATTTAGATTGAAATATACTATAAACAATGGTTATGACTACTTCAAAGTATGTGCAATAGCGATAGATCAGGCAGGAAATGTTTTTTGTTCTGACTTATTTAATTTAGTATTATTGACATCTAAAGCAAAGGTAAAATTTGGAGACCCAGATAGGACTATATCTGCAGTATTAGGATATGGACAATACTTCAATGCTCTAACAACTCTTGGAGTTTGGTTAGTTCTGTTGTTGGATAAGATAGACCCATACCATTGCTATAATGCAATGAAAATAGATTCAAAATGGAAGAAAATAAAAAAATAAAAGATACTAAGCTAGGGCAATGGCTGAAGGATAAAGCACCAGGAGTTCTTAGTACAGTGGGAAACCTTTTACCTAATCAAGGAGCTTTAGGTCTAGTTAAAAATCTTTTAGATAAAGAGCCTACCGTAAATAAAGAAGAAGCTCACGCTGCAGTAAATGCTGAGGTTGAGTTTCAAAATAACGTGTCTAGGAGATGGGAGGCTGACATGGCTAGCGATGTTAAGATTGCCAAGGTCATTCGTCCAGCTACTATGATTGTTCTTATGCTGTTCTTTATGATTATGATGATATGGGATGGACTTGATGAAAGCTTCATGCCTAAAGAAAGCTATGTGTCTCTTTTAGAGATACTTATGCTTACGGTTTTTGGAGCATACTTTGCAGGAAGAACTATCGAGAAAACCAAACGATGAAACATCTAGCTCTCATGCTATGCCTGCTCTCACAGTACGTGATTGTAGGACAGGACTCTTGTGCTGTATTCGGTAACAACAATGTACAACCAAGGATGATGGGGTATGTCCCAGAACCTATGCAGTGGGAGGAGATAGACTACATATATCACATATACTACACCGACAGCTTCCCAAATAGCTACATACCTGAGGATATCATCATGGATGCTCACGAGCATCTAAACGAGGAGTTCGAAGAGGCTATGATTAACTTCGATCTTGTGTCGATTGTGTACCATGACTTCGATGAGTTCTGGGGCGCTCCTGTAATCTTAGAGCAAAACAACGTTTGTGTACCGTACAGTCAGAGCGGGTTCCAATGGATGGATGCCTACGTAGAGGATTTAGTATGGGATAGAGAGATATACATGAACGTACATATATTCCCTAAGTTCTGTAATGGAATACTTGGATTTGCATGGACGGCTTACACTTCTAGCACCGAGCTGGACGGGGTGTGGGTTAGGTCTGATGTGTTCGGTAATTACGGTCCACAGCTTTCGTATGACGACAGAGATCAAAATAAAACTCTAATACACGAAGTAGGACACTATGTTGGGCTGCAACATGTCTTCAAAAACGTAGAGTTCTGTGGTGAAGACCTAGGTCCATGCGATGAGTCAGGTGACTACGTGTGCGATACACCACCCACTAAGGTTAGCTTTACTTGTGAGAATCCTATATGCCCTCCAGCCTTGTATGGCTACGAAGCAAATAACCATATGGATTACTACCCCGATTCATGTAGGACAAACTTTACTCCTGGTCAGATTGAGCGTATACATTACATACTACCCCTATCTCGTCCAGGCATTACCGATCAAGAAGCTTACTGTTTAGGAGATCTGAATGGGGACCACGTTGTAGGTATGACTGACTTAATGCTAATGCTAGGCAACTGGGAAAATCCAGGGTACGTTCTTGGAGACCTAAACGGTAACGGATACTTTAACGTAATAGACTTCTCAATACTTCTAAGTCAGTGGGGAACGATATGTTATGGTGCCGAACTTGATCCTTTTTACAGAGAAGAAAGGCCTTCTATAAAAGTAGAGAATAAAGAAAATTTGCTAGATTTGATAAATAAACATTATCACAAATGAAAAAATTGCAAACTAGCACACTAGAGAAAGTAAAAACTTGTAGACCTGGAGTACACTCTAAGAATAAAACAAGTAAAAACAAGAAGTCTAAAAACTATAAAAAAGCCTACAGAGGTCAAGGAAGATGAGAGATATTAAGCGTATTATAATACACTGCTCTGCAACCCCCACTTCTATGGATATTGGGGCGGAAGAAATTCGTAGATGGCACACAGCTAAAGGCTGGAAAGATATTGGCTATCATTACGTAATACGCTTAAATGGGGAGATAGAATCTGGGAGAACAATAGACAAAGTGGGGGCTCACTCTAAAGGACAAAATAAAGACTCTATTGGAATATGTTATATAGGAGGATCAGACGAAGAACATAACCCAAAAGACACCCTATACGAATGCCAAGAAGAGGCAATGAGAGAACTTATATTTTCTTTAAGAGTCGTAGCTGATGAAGAATTGACTATTCATGGGCATAATGAATTCTCCACAAAAGCTTGTCCTAGCTTTAAAGTCTCTGAAAAATTTAAGGATATAATATAATCTTTTATATATTTGCTCAAAACCAAAACTAATGAGCAAATTAAACTTTAAACCAACCCGAGATTGGTTGGTTCTCCCACTACAGCAAAAAGATAAAACGGACTCTGGAATTCTTCTCGCAGGAGGTGCAGAAAAATCCATGAAGTCTAATATACTAACAGTACTAGCAGCTGGACCAGACTGCAGAACAATAAAAGTAGGAGACACTGTCATGGTACACCCTACAAGTGAAGGCTTGATTATTGATATAGATGAGGGGAGATTTGTAATGGTTAATGAATTCACTATCTGCGGAATTATTCCGGCATGAATGGATCAGTAACTATAGCTCTAAAAGACTTTGATGACTTAAGAAAAGCATCAGAAGATACAGCAAAACTTAAAGAGAGGTTACTTAGAGCTACAAAAGAGCTGGAAGTATTCCTCTCTTTTTTATGTACTAGAGAGCATATAAAAGAATATGTAGAAGAGTTTAATGCTCAATCAACTACCAGCTCAATAGTAATTGAGGATGGGAGAGCAAAAATTAAATTAAATGCGTAAGATTAACATTAAAGCAGATACTACATTTAAGTATTTGCAGGTATTCAATGGAATACTAGAACTAACAGACAAAGAACTGCAGATACTTTCTAAACTTATAGATATTGGGGACATTGATAACATATGTTCTACAAGTACTAAAAAGTCAGTAGCAAAGGATTTAGGAATAAAAGATTACCACACCCTAAACAACTATGTAAAACGTCTAAAGGATAAGGGTGCGATAATAAAGTCTAAAGATACAGCAGGCTATATATTAGCTCCTCTGTTGAAAATCTCAAATAAAATACTAATTGAAGTAGAGTACTCATGAAGCCTACCCTAAAAGAAATGCTAAAGAACTTCAAAGACGAAGTAATTGAATATGCAAAGCAAGGAGCTCCACACGTAAGTGAACACCAGTACAAGAAAAGATTAGAAACTTGTAATTCATGTGAGCACTTAGAGGGGCTAAGATGCGGTCTTTGTGGTTGTGTAGTTAAGGAAAAATCTAAATGGGAAACAGCTAACTGCCCAGACAGTAGATGGGATAAAATAGTTGTAGGGGAAAGAGGGAAAAAAATAAACTTACATGGACGAAAAGATAATGATACAAATACTAGCAAGTGAGTACAATCTTCCTATATCTAAAATAGAAGAGATAGTATACTATCAATTTAAATACACTGCTAACATAATTAGAGAAGGAAACTTTGAATCTGTTAGACTACCATATCTAGGTAAGTTTCATGTTAAAAAAGGAAGATTAAAGCATTTAAATGAAAAATCTAATAGAAGCTTCGGGAAGTAAAATAATACCTTCCCCGTATGTAAAAACTATAAAAGAGTTTAAGTCTCTTTCAGTAGAAGAACTATCTGCAGTATATTTTTTCTCAGACCACAGATCTCCGTACGCAGCTTATGGAGAAGAAGCTAGGTGGGAAGCAATAATAACTAGTGTTAAGGTTAAGCTTTCTCCTAAAATAGCAGCAGCTATAGAAAAGTATCAAGAGTTATCTGAAAGCTCTGCTGTAAAGCTTTTAAGAGCTGCTAGAGAGAGTGTAACAAAGTTAGAAGCATACTTTGCAGAAATAGATCTTACTGCCCTTGACGACAACGGAAAGCCCATCTATCAGGCTAAGGACTTAATAACTAATCTTAGTAATATGGGGAAAGTTGTGTCTGGGCTAGAAGACTTAGAAAGTATAGTTAAACGACAACAGCAAAAAGATAACCCTAATAGAGGGGGAGTAGTTACCAATAAGTACTCACAGTAATGTTTAAAGACTCCCATCTATTTTCTCCTGCAGCTACATACTATTTAAAACATGGATTCTATGTAGATGCTCTACCAGGGACTACAGAGTTTTATGATTTCTGGGACACAGAAAGAAAAAGGTCTATGACTGGGTATACAGTAGGGGATAAAACAATTACTGGGTATCACTACTTCTACCTTAACTACTGCCCTATAGATAGGGTAATAGATGAAGACTTGCCAGACGGTACTACTATATCAAGAAGAGATAGAACATTTCCTGCTTTCTACGACGGTGATCATGAGTATTTTCACTCTATAGACAGAGCAAGAAAAGAAGATAAACACCTGGTAGTTTTAAAAGCTAGACGTAAGGGATTTTCCTATAAAGCAGGAGCTATGCTTGCTAGAAACTATTTTCTAATGCGCAATAGTAAAAACTATGTATTTGCTTCCCAAAAAGAATACCTCATCGGGGACGGACTTTTAAGTAAGGCATGGGATTTCCTATCTTTTGTAGATGATAATACAGCATGGACTCAACCACGACTACGTGATAGAGAGATGCATAAACAGTCTGGATATAAGAAAAATGTAAATGGGGCAGATGTAGAGCTTGGGATGAAATCTCAAATCATTGGGGTAAGTCTTAAAGACAATCCAGATAAAGTTAGAGGTAAAGCAGGAGATCTAATTTTCTTTGAAGAAGCTGGATCATTCTCTGGGCTACTAAAAGCTTGGGAAGTAGCTATGCCTACAATGAGACAGGGCTCTAAAACATTAGGGACTATGGTAGCTTTTGGTACGGGTGGAGAAGAAGGAAGTGGATTTGAAGGGATGGAAGAACTATTCTATCATCCAGACTCTTATGATTGCTTAGCTTTTGACAATAACTGGGACGCAGGAGCTATGGGAACACAGTGCGGCTACTTTGTACCTATATATAAAAACCTAGACGGATTTATAGATGAGGATGGAAACTCTCAGGTAGAAATAGCAAAAGAGCATGAAGAAAAACAAAGAGAAAAAAAGAAGGGAGCTAACGATCCAAAAGCTCTAGACCAATATATAGCTGAGCACCCATTTAGCCCGCAAGAAGCTACACTTCAAGTTACAGCTAATCTCTTTGATGTAAATTCACTAAAGGAGCAGTACAATAGAGTAAAAGCAAATGGTCTTGAGTCAGAAGGTACCGCAGGTGTAATGTACTATGATAAAGACGGTAATCCACTATTCAGACCATCAATGGATGTCTCCCCAGTATTTAAATTCCCACATAGAAAAGGGGATAAAACAGAAGGGGCAGTAGTTATGTACGAATCCCCATATAAAACTAAAGAAGGTCTTGTGCCCCACAATCTATATGTAGTGTGTCATGACCCTTACGCACAATCTAAATCAACTTCAAACGAATCATTAGGAGCTTCATACGTTATTAAAAGAGCTAATAACTTAAGCAAACCAGATGATATAATAGTAGCTAGCTATGTCGGTAGACCACAAACACAGGATGAATACAACAAAAATCTATTTATGCTTGCTGAATACTACAACGCAAAGATTGGGTTCGAAAACGACCGTGGAGAGCTTATTGCTTACGCGAAAAGATATCGCAAACTTTATAAACTACAAGAAGAGTTTGAGATGCTAGACAAGAAAGAACTTCGAAGTCGTACAGTAAAGCGTCAGTTTGGGATGCATATGACTGAGCAGCGTAAAAGACAAGGGGAACTTTATATAAGAGATTGGTTAAACTCCCCCAGAGCTACAGACGAAGATGGAAACACTAAACTTAATATGCATTATATATACGATCCAGCTTTGTTGCAGGAGCTTATTAAGTTTAACCATAAGGGTAACTTTGACCGAGTTATGGCGTTTATGGTTGGGATGTATCATACTAGAGAGCTATATAATAAAGAGGTAGTAGAAATACTAGACGATAGATCTCAAGATGACTGGTTTGATAAAAACTATCAATAATTTATTACTTTTACGAGAATGTATGGAAATGCGAAAATACCTCAACAGAGGCTACCGTTAAACAAGAAGACTAAGAAGTGGAGAGAGGAGTGCGTAGATGCATTCCTTAATTTATCAAAGTTTGGTTTATCGGAACGTAGGGATAGCATTAAGTCTTTATATGACTACTACAATGGGGAGATAGACGAGACTGACTACAGATATGTATTAAAGCCATACGGGAAGAGTAGGAATAACTTCCCATCTAAGCTTAGAAACTACCCAATCATTAAGCCCATTATAGATTTACTGCTTGGGGAGAAATCTAAAAGACCGCTTAACTATTCTGTGTCTGTTAAGAATGCAGACTCTGTAAGTCTAAAAGAAGAAGCTAAAAAGCAAGTCTTAATGACAACTGTTCAGCAGATGTTTTTAAAAGAACTTGAGAGTATAGAAGACCCAGAACTAAAAGCTCAGAAGGCTGAATCCCCAATTCCTGCACAAGTATTAGAACAGTTTGATAGAACCTATGTAGATGATAGAGCGATTAAAGGACAGGCAGCGCTTAACTATATCATGCATAATGAGGAGATATACGATAAGTTTCAAAAGCTGTTTTTTCATTTCGTAGTTTCAGGGGAGGTGTACTCTCATAAAGGTGTAGTTAGAAGTGAGCCTTTTTATGATGTTGTAAACCCATTAGACGTAGACTTTGACAAAGATCCAGACGTAGAGTTTGTAGAAGATGGGGACTGGGCTATAGTTAGGAGGTTTGCACATGCCTCTGGGGTAATTGATATGTATGGGGAGTATCTAACAGAGGAGCAAGTTCTTGAATTAGAAAATCCAACTAATACCTCTACAGAGTCTTACCTCCTATATAGGTCAGAAGCTACAGGCTCAGATGACAACTTGTATAGAAACAGACTTGTAGAATGCGCTACAGTATACTGGAAGAGCAGGAAACGTATAGGCTTTGTAGAATACACTGATCCCAATACAGGGATGCTTGAGGTAATAGATGTAAATGAGTCTTACAGAATGCCTAAAGAAGTAAAAGAACAAGGGGGTAAATTAAAGTGGGAGTGGGTTAATGAAGTATGGGAAGGAACTAAAATTGATGGCAGATTTTATGTTAATGTATCTCCCATAGCTAATCAGAGGACTTCTATGGACAATCCCTCCTTGTGTAAGCTCCCAATTAACGGTAGAAAATACTCAGATATTAACTCTAGTAATATCTCACTAGTACAGCTAGGAATACCATATCAACTTAACTACAACATATTTAAGTATCGTATGGAGCTTGCTCTTGCACGATCAAAAGATATTATTGCTCAATTTGACATTAACATGATCCCAAAAAAGTGGGACATGGATAAATTCATGTACTATGTAGAAGGAACAGGTATTGCCTGGGTTGACTACAACAAAGAGGGAGTTCAGTTATCTCCACAGCACCAATCAGTTCTTGATATGTCTATTAAGACTATTCAACAATACATTATGCTATTAGACTCTATAATGTTAGAGTGGGAGAAGCTATCAGGAGTTAATAGGCAGAGACAAGGTAATATAGGAAGCTATGAAGGTAAGGCTACTTCACAGCAAGCAATTGTACAATCCAGTCATATTACTGAGGACCTATTTAGAAAGTTTGCAAGATTCGAGCAAAGAGAACTTCAAGGGCTTTTGGATTATTCTAAAGAAGCTTGGATAGCAGGTAAGAAAGGAATGTATGTATTGCCTGACACTACTATGCAGTATATAGATTTAGATTCTATGCAGCATATGGAAAGTGAGTACGGTGTATTTGTATCTGATGCGGGCAGAGACCAAGATAATATGCAACAAGCTAGACAGATGTCTCAGTCTATGATTCAAAATGGGGTTCCAGCATCTGCAGTTCTAGATCTGTTTGACACAGACAACTTTATAGGAATTAAAGAGAAAATAAAGAAAGCAGAAAAAGCTCAGCAAGAACTACAAAAAGCTCAGCAACAAGCAGAACAGCAAAAAGAAGAAATGCTATTGCAGAGAGAACAAGCTAAGTTCCAGCAAGAAGCTCTTGAGAACGATAAAGACAGGCAGAAAGATATCGAGATAGCTCTCATTAATGCGGAAGCTAGGGATCAAACTAATAAGATTAATTTGGACCTAGAAAAGATGATGAAAGATTTTGAGATTAAAGAGAGGGAGATAGAGCTAAAGCAGCAAGCGTTAGATAAAGAGAACGACTTAGAGCCTAACGGAGTATGACAAACCCTGAGAGAAGAGCATTTCTTGATCGACACAGACAGTCTGAATTCCCAGGCTCTATTGTAGATGTTTTAGCAGCAGCTAGACAAGGAAGGGATTTAATTGCAGAGTTTGAAAATCAGAAGGGTATGCAAGTTGCAAATACCCCTGAAGAAAGACAGCAAGGATTAAGGTCCTCACACCAAGCTGGGAACACAGAAGCTAGTATGGCTTTCCCAAATACTCCCCCAAATCAAGAATTTAATACTAGGGGGATGCGTGCCCCAATTGATATAAATCAATTTAATGATGCTGGTAATCTGGTTAAGTCTTATGAAGCAGTACCTCCTGGAGTCTCAAACTTAAAGATGAGCAGCCAAGGAGGAACAGTAATTGAAACCCCTTCTAAGATGCAAGCTGGAGGAGTCTCTTTAGACTATAGAGTGGCTCAAGAGTTAGCTAAAAGAAAAGGAAGTACCCCAGAGTTTTATTTAGCATCAGCAGACACAATGGGATATCATGAATCAGGTCCTAACCAAAGAATGGCAATTAATGCTCTTCAAGAGCCTACCCCAACAGGTAGAGGGACATTTCAGATAGAAGGGAAGGATGGTAGCAATACTTTAGAAACAGCTCAAAAACATTTAAGAAGGACAATGGGGTATTGGGGGGAAACTCCTCCTCAAAATATTATGGACAGCAGAGATGCAGCTCAGCTTACATATGAAGAGCAAAGAGCATTAACACTTGCTCACCTTCTGCAAGGACCTGCGTCTATGGCTGATTACGCTAGTGGAAAATCTACATTGGCAGAAGTATGGGCTACAGGATGGAAGAAGAAGTTTAAAAACCCAGAAGAGAAACAATTAGGCATTAATAAATTTAATGCCAGTAGATTAGACGCAAAGAAGAAAGGAATCCCAGAGCCCAACTATATTAAAAGAAAACTGGGAGGAAAAAAGCGTAAGTGATATATTATAACTACAACTGTAAAAAATAATTTTATAGATAAATAAAAACACAAACTAAATATATTTGTAAAATGCAAGACCCAAACAACAAATTAGACCTTGATGCAATCTCTTTCGACGACATGTTGGGAGATGGTTTGCAATCAGTTCAAGAAGAGGTAGCAGAGCCTCAGACTGAACAAGAAGAAGTTCTTGCGGAAGAACCTTTAGAAGAGGTGGAGCCGGAAGACTACGAAATTCAAGCAGTAGAAGAAGAAGCTGTAGAGGAAGAAACTCTAGAAGAGGTAGAAGAAATTAATTCTACAGTAGCTAATGAAATTGCTGATACTTTAGGATTTGAACTTGAAAATGAATATGCGGATACTGTAGAAGGACTTACTGAATTTGTAAGAGACCTTTCACAAGATGCTGCTGAAGATCAAATCTCTAATCTATTTGAACAGTACCCTGAGGTACAAAAACATTTAGATTACTTAATGTCTGGAGGAAACTCAGAAACGTTCTTTGAAGCCTTTAATCCTCAGACTGATTTTAATAACATCGAACTAGCAGAAAACGATGTTCAAATGCAGAGAGCTGTATTGTCTCAATACTTTGCAGCTAAGGGACACGACCAAGAATTCATACAAGAGATTATAGACACGTATGAAGATAATGGGAAGCTCTATAATAAATCTACTCAAGCAAAAAATGAGATAGGGGAAGCTCAAGAACAATACAAGGAGCAACTCCTACAAGACCAAGAAGCTGTCTATCAACAAGAACTAGAAGAAAATGAGCAGTTCTGGGATAGTGTAGCAACTACTATTGAGTCTGGGAACGAATTTGCAGGAGTGCGAATCCCAGACAAACAGAAAGGTAAATTCTTTGATTACATCTCTGAGCCTATAGGCCCTAATGGAGAGACTCAAAGAGACCTTGACTATGAAGAATCTGATATTGATGTTAAGTTAGCTATGGACTACTTAATGTATAATGGCTTTAACTTAAGCAATATCATAGATACTAAGGCTAAAACCAAGAGCGCTGAGAGCCTTAGAAATCGAATAGTCTCTAACCAAGAAAGGGTTAAGAGTGCTAGAAAAACTCAGCGTCAAACTAATACTTTCGATCCTGAGGATCTCGATATAAATGCTCTTTTAAAATAAACTTAACTTAAAACTAGAATATCATGGCTTTACAACAAGTACTAAAAACGTACTATAATGACCAGCAGATGACCGACACTAATTCGTTGGTTAATGCGCTTATGGAGAAACCAGAAGAGTTGTCTCCTATTATTACTCATCTCGCAGGACGAGAAGAGAAGAAATTCCCATTGTCTTTTTTGACAGAGGGTGTGGGCAATACTAAATCTATTGACCGCTTTGAATATGAATACCGTGTAAAAACCCACGAAGTAAACGTTCGCCCTGTTGTTGCCGCTGTAGGTAATGGTGCAGGTGGAAGTCACTTCACTGTTACTTTTCCAGACAAGTGGTTTGTATTCCCGTACACTCTGGTATCTCAATCAGGTGTATTGGCTCGTATTATGTCTCAGCCCGTCCCAGACGCAGGTGGATATAAGTACACTTTGAAGCTTGTATCTCCTGACCAAGCTGACATGCCATCTACAGACGTTGCAGCAGGTGCACTATTTGGAATGCTCTATGCAAACGTAGGTATTGACTTCTCTAGAGGTAATGCATCTAACTGGAGTGCACCAGGTTTGGTACGTAGCAAAATTGGAACAATTCGTAAGTCTTACCACTTCTCTGGTAACGCTAAAGATTATGTTGCTCAGTTTACTCTCCCAATGAAGGAGGGTCAATCTACTCAATTGTGGATGGACTACGAAGAGTACCGTCACATGCTCAAGTTTAAAGAAGAGTGTGAGATGTACTACTGGTATGGACAAAAGACATATGGTAACAGTGGTGTTAATGAAATGCTTGACGAGAACGGACAACCAGTTATTTCTGGACCAGGTTTGTTTGAGCAGATCATCAACAAAGACACTTACTCTACTTTGACTCAAAAGAAGATTGAAGATGTTATCGGTGATTTGTTCTACGGTATGACTGACGCTACTGATAAGCAAGTAACACTCTACACTGGTGTAGGTGGTGCACGTGAGTTCGATAAGGCTCTGCGTGACTACTATGGTGGTGGTGGTTCAAATACTTACCTCCAAACTTCAGAAGCTAAGTTTATCACTGGCTCAGGTCGTAACTTGGGAATTACTGGATACTTCAATTCTTATGAGCACATTGATGGTCATAGAGTAAACGTAGTAAAAGTCCCGTTGTTTGACCACGGTCCTGTTGCTCAAGCTTCTGCTAAGCATCCAGAATCTGGATTGCCATTGGAGTCTTACAGAATGACCTTTGTTGATCAGTCTACTTATGACGGAGAAAACAACCTCCAAATGATCAATAAGAAAGGTCGTGAAATGTTGCGCTGGTGTGTTGGTGGTTCAGTTGTCCCTAAGGGATTTGCTGAAACAGACACACGAGCAAGTGATATAGACGGTGCTTCTGTACACATGTTGAAAACAGCTGGTATCTTGCTTCGCCGCTTTGATACCTCGCTCGATCTCCAGTGTGTAGCATCGTAATTTGTGTTTGGTTTGCAAGGGGGGCCCGCCAACGGGTTGGGCTCCCCTATTTATCATAAATAGTTATTCTTATCCTTAAAAAAAAGAACATGAAAAAAATAATCATTCGCAGAAAAGAAGTCCTGAATCATCTCCCTAAGGAGATTAGAGCAGGCGCAAAAGTTAAAGTCGGTTCTATCTATGTAGGACGACAACCTTTGAAGGGTGTAGAGGGAGAAGAAGCGCACAAACTTCTTCAAGGTATTTTAGACGTACCCCCAACTCACCAAGACTGGCCTAAGCTTGAGAAAGCATTTTGGGCAAGTATGTCATTGAAAGTCCCATTCGAAGGAGTGGAGCTAAACATTACAACTGATGAAGACGGGCATCCTGAAAATGCTATGGACTATATCACATATAAGTGGTGTCTAAAGCATAGGCAGGTAGCTAGTTCAGAAGCTGAAATGAAAACAAACGGATTGAAAAAATTCTATATCTATGATCCGCAGAGGGATTTGCTCAAAAGAAATGCTAAAGTACAAGTACAAAAAGCAGCTGATAAAGAGTTTATCAAAATCTCCTCGGACTTTGATAAAATGAGACGACTGCTTAGAGTACTGTCTAAAGGAGCTCGACCAGAGACTATGGCAGATACTGAAGTAGAAAATCAACTCTACTCAATTAAAAACTCTTCTCCTGAAAAGTTCTTGAAGATGAGCACAGATAAGAACCTAGATGTTAGGGCTGAGCTTGAAGAGATGATTGAAACATCTGTACTTAGAAAGATTGGGAATCAATTGATCTATGGAGATGAGACTATTGGGGACAATATCACTGATGCTATTGTCTACTTTAATAATAAGAAAAACTCAGGGCAAGTGAATGCTATGCGTGCACAGCTCAAAGACGTTAGAAGTTAATGACTATAGAAGAGATGCATATTGCTGTCAACCTGGGGGTGCAAAAGATTGCATCTTTCCAGGTTGACAATCTCTTACCTCAAGAGATTGATCATGAGCTTAATAACGCTATGGATAGATTTATTAAGCAGCGTTATATCCCTATGGGGAACAAGTACCGTCGTGGATTTGAACAGTCTCAAAAAAGGATTGACGACTTACGGAATCTAGTAGTAGACCATCGAATAAGAACAGAATTTGGGGGAAACTCTATATCTGGATTTACATTTGATAGAGCTAGATTTCCAAACGACTATATGTTTCTTATTAGTGTAATGTCTGAAATGTTCTATGCATGTCCTACATATACTCCTGTAACAGTGCAGAGCACTAAG